>OKSB01000027.1_pt1 | contig 137977 bp, 110 predicted proteins | sample 1601171 | NCBI WGS metagenome assembly OKSB01 (sample SAMEA3541496, study PRJEB24748) | human gut metagenome | biome: human gut; feature: human-associated habitat; material: faeces | place: China | collected 2012 | reverse complement strand
GCTCGTGATCGAGCCCTATGTCGAGGGCATGCCCGAGCCGAGCCGCTACAAGATCGACGGCCGCGAGCTGGTGCTCAACATTAAGAGCAAAGAAGAGGTCGATCTGCCGTGGGGCGGCAAGCTGATGTTTTACAGCGCGATCGTCGGCGGAGCGATCGACGCCCGCTTCCTGCCCGCGATTCTGAAAGGAATCATGGAGAAAATGGAGGAGGGACCGCTCACGGGCTCCTATGCCCGCGACATCCGCGTGGTCGTCTACGACGGCAAGATGCATCCGGTCGACTCGAACGAGCTGTCGTTCAAGCTGGCGGGCCGCAATGCGTTCAAGGAAGCCTTCAAGAAGGCCGGGCCGAAAATCATGGAGCCGATCTACTCGGTCGAGGTACTCGTGCCTTCGGACCGCATGGGCGACGTGATGAGCGACCTGCAGAATCGCCGGGCCATGATCGAGGGCATGAGCAGCGACAAGGGATTCGAGCGGCTGGTGGCCCGCGTTCCGCTCGCGGAGATGTACCGCTACTCGACGACGCTCAGCTCGCTGACCAACGGCCGCGCGACCTATTCGATGAAATTCGCCTCGTACGAACAAGTGCCTTCCGACGTGCAGGAAAAGTTGCTCAAGGCATACGCCGATACGGATAAGGACGACTAACCTTTCCGGTCGATTCGGCCGAACGGGCGGCTCCGTGTTTTCGGGGAGCCGCCCGTCTTTTATGACCGGAGCGAACGGAACGAAAACGGCGGGCGCAAAGCTCCGGAACGTATGCGGACCGTGTACCGGTCGGACAGAGAAACCGTCCTGCCCCGAAGAAGTATTCTCTCCCTATACCGAATTTGCGTTGGTTTATGCGGTTTTTTCTATAATATTTTCCATAAATATCCTCTTTTTACATGTACTGTTTTTATTATCAGTTGTTTATAAATAGGCTGTTTGCTTTTTGCAAAACTCGTTATCCTCTCCTGCCCGTTATAGTTTTTAACCAACGTTTAAAACGTCATTATGTATTATATTTACAGCGATTTCTCCTTGAAATCTGTCTGAAAAACAACGTAATGAACGGATGAAAAGAACGGTCCTGCTGGCGCTGCTATGTGCAGCGACGGCATTTGCAGCCCCTGCGGCCTCGCTTGTCGAAGGACGCATCTACCTCAAGAACGGCACGGTCGTCGAATGCACGGGCAACGACCGGATAAAGCTGCCGAAGAAATCGGGTCCGCTGAAACTGTTCCGTGACGCTTTCCGCAGGACGAAGACGAAAGAGGTCTTCCGGGCCGATTCGGTCGATTCGGTCGTCTGCTGGCATCCGAAAACGCCGGAATATCTTCGCAAATTCATCCCCGCCGCCGATCCGGGCTGGATGTGGGTTTATCTTGAAACGCCCTATATCAGGGTTTGCGTCTGGTCGAAGAAAGGTTACGGCATCGACACCGACGGAGGTATCCAGATATGGCAAAAACAGCGGACTTTCAGTCAGTCCCGCACGGCATACTTCCTGCAAAAGCACGGCGGGGACGGATTCCGGGACGTGGGCGGCGCCAACCGTAACTCGAAGGACGCCTTTCGCGAGCGTGTCGCCCGCTATGTCGACGACGATCCCGCACTGGCGGAGCGTATCCGGCATTCGAATGCCAGCCGTAGCAAGACCGTGCTGATGTTGCAAGACTACAATCCGACGAAACGATAACCTTAAAAACAATCGATGTATGAAACGAACGATTCTTTTCGTAGTGACCGCGTTCATTGCCTTCGGCGCCGTTTTTCGGGCGGAGGCGAAGAAACCCGAGGATCAGGAGTTCCGCCGCGTGATCGTTACGCTCAAATCCGGCGAGAAAGTCGAAGGATACCTCAAAAGCGGCTGGCACGCCGATGGCGCTCTTCTGAAAAAAGAGAACTATTCGTTCAAAATCACCAAAACGCCCGATGACAAAGAGTCGGTCAAGTATACGGCCGACGAGGTAACATGCATCGACTATGCGGAAAAAACCGAGGAAAATCCCGACGGGATCCATTGGGATGCGCTCGACATCGCTTCGCCCTCCATCGGTAATCGCTATAATACGATCCGACGGCTGGTTTGTCTGGACAAAGTCGGGAAGAACGCTACGACCTACTGGTGGAAGATCTGGACAACGGAACGGGTGGGCAATATCAACCGCCGGATATTGAAAACCGTTCACGGCGTCCGGTTCCACGACGATCCCGATAAGGTAGTTTACACCTACATGCTGGTGAACACGATGTTGATGGACAAGCTGCATCCCGGGCTGCATGAGTTCTGCAAGAAATGGTTCAAAGGCCCCGAAGGAAAAGTCCGTAAGAAGGAGGCTAAGGAGGACGACGCGTGGATACTCGACATGTACGACGCCTACCTCGAACAGCAAGCGGTCCAGTAAGTCGACCCGTAATTTCCGGAATAAACGCCGAGGAGATCGCCCGTCCCGAGTTCTGGAACGAAAGGAATCTCGCAACGAAAACCGGTCTGTACGACATGCCTTTCGTCAAGGGGAAGGGTGAAAAACGATAATATCGGGGAATCCTGTGAGGGATTCCCCGATATCGGCTTTGTCTCGCGGTCATGCGGACTTTTCTTACGAAGCGTCGGCGGACACGTTACGCAGACTCTCCTCCGGAACGGGCCCGCACGCCCGGTCCGGCTATTTCTCGACGGCGATCCGGTAGACGCCCGAGCCGACATGCAGCTCGATACGTCCGTCCGTTCCGCTTTCGACGGCCATATCCTTGCGGCCCGATACGGGCTTGCCGCTCTCGGTGACTTTCGCCGGATCGGTCGCGGGCAGGCAAATACGGGCCGTAGCGTTGGCGGGTATTTCGATCGTCTGCACGAACTCGTCCGGCGCATCCTTCCACTCGCTGCGGATCAGTCCGTAAGGCGAACGGAACGATACGCGGGCATCGCGCAGATCGCCTACGATCTGGGGATCGATCACGATCCGCTTGTAGGCCGTCGAGCCGGACTCCTGCGAGATGCCTCCGATGCCGCTGAACAGCCACGAGTAGAGATGGCCGAGCATGCAGTGGTTGTGCGACAGGTAATCGCGGCTCTGCCAAGACTCGGCCAGCGCCGTCTCGCCCATAGCGATCTGGTAGCCGTAGCCCGGCACGTCGTAACGGCTGTTCATGTCGAACAGTACGTCCGAAGCGCCGCGATCCTGCAACGTCTGCACGACGTAGCGGTAGCCGATGTCGCCCGCCGTCACGGCATTGCCGCGGCCGCGGATGTCGTCGATCAGGTTTTTCAGCACGACCTCCTCGTACTGGGGTTCCACGAGTCCCATGTAGAGCGCCATCGCGTTGGCCGCTTGGCTGTTGCGGTCGTACTTGAGCGTCCGGCGGTCGAAAAAGCGCTCGTTGAACGCCTTTTTCACCTCGGCGGCCAGCGATTCGTAACGCTCGGCGTCGGCCGTTTTGCCCAAATGCTCGGCGATCCGCTGCATCGTGCAGATATCGTAATAATAGATCGCCGTCGCGCTGACGCCGTTCGACGTCAGCTGCGAATGGGCCGGCTCGGCGGGACCTATGTCGCACCAGTCGCCCAGTCCGTAGGCCACGATATGTCCGTCGGCCTTCGACGACAGGTAGTCGATGTAGTCTGCCATCCGGTCATAGTTCTCGCGTATCGGCCGGTCGTCTCCGTACCAGCGGTAGAGGTAGTAGGGCAGCAGGATGAAGGCGCTGCCCCATTCCGGCGTGTCGAGGAATCCTTCGGCGAAGACGGTGTACTGCGGCGCGATGGTCGGAATCATTCCGTCCTCGTGCTGGGCCGTCGCCATGTCGCCGACGATTTTCGGATAAGCCCGCGAGATATCGTAGCCGTATTGGATCGACGGGCCGATCAGATGCGACTGCTCGAGCCAGCCGAGTTTCTCGCGGTGGGGACAGTCGGTGAATACGCTGGAAAAGTTGCTGCGGATAGCCCAGTCGATCAACGTGTAGATTTGATTGAAAAGCGGGTTGGAGCACTCGAACGTGCCGACCTGCTCGGCCGAGTTGGTCGTGTGCAGCCCGGTCAGCTCGACGATCTCGGGCAGGCCGTTCGGATTGGGCTCGCCCTCGGGCACCGCACCCTCGACTTCCACGTAGCGGAAACCGTAGTAGGTGAACTGCGGCTGCCAGCTTTCGACGCTGCCGTCGCCGCGCGTCGTGTAGCTGAAGAACACCGGTCCGCCCGACGAACGCTGGTTGACCGTGCTGTCGGGGCGGCAGAGCTCGCCGGGAAACATCCTCACGGTATGCCGGCCCGAAGCGCGCACGCTCAGGCGGACGATGCCCGAGGCGTTCTGCCCCAGATCGTACAGGTAGTTGCCTTTCGAGTTGCGATATTTGCGGACGGTCGGAACCCGCTGGCGGATCTTGATCGGCGTCGTGCGCTGCGAGCGCAGCGGGGAGTCGAACCGCGTGAGCACGGCGGCGCTCCACGAACTGTCGTCGAAGTCCGGCGAGGTCCAGCCGGCCTGCGCAAGGCCCGCATCGTAATCCTCGCCTCCGTAAATGCTCGAGAACGTGACCGGCCCCGGCGCCGCCTTCCACGAGTCGTCCGAGACGACCGTCTGTCGCGTGCCGTCTTCGTACTCGATCTGCAGCTTGAAGATCATCTTCGGCGCTCCGTACGATCCGGCGAACTTGCTGTACCGCTCGCGCGGGATGTTGAAAAATCCGTTGCCGAGCATCGCGCCGACCGCGTTGGCGCCCTGCCGAAGCCGGTGGCTCACGTCGAACGAAACGTATTGCGCCTCCTTATCGAACTTGGTCCAGGCCGGATCGAGGAAGTGGTCGCCCGTCTTCTCGCCGTTGAGAAACAGCTCGAACTGGCCCAGTCCGCAGACATAGGCCGTCGCCCGCCGCACGGGCTTGTCGACCGTGAACTCGCGGCGCAGCAGCGGCAGCTTGTTCCGCCCGAACGGCTTGTTGCCCAGGATCGGGTTGTCGGGACCCGTGTCGAACGTGCCGTTGATGACGATCAGCGAGTCGACGTCCTCCTCGAGCGCGATCCACCGCGCCCCGGACCAGTCTTCGCGGTCGGGCAGCCCCATCGTGAAACGCTGCGCCGGACTCCACGCCGACGGCTTGCCGTCCGGTCCCCAGACGCGGACGCTCCAATAATAGGTTTCGGCCGCTTCCAGAGGCTGCCCGTTATACGGTATCAGCAACGACTGTTCGCCGGGAACCTTGCCGCTGTCCCACATCGTAGCACGGCCGGCAGCGGCGTCCTTTTCCGTTCCGGCCACGACGATGCGATAGGCGGTCTGCCGGCATCCGCGTTCGGGCGATACCAGTTGCCAACTGAAACGGGGCGACGGAGTTTCGATTCCGACCGGATCGGTCTCCTGCTCGCACTTGAGCGAGCCGAAGCCGGGGCCGGTCTGCGCCGCGAGCGGCGCGCAGGTTATTGCCATGAGCGTCAGCCACAGGGATGTCCGACGCGCAAAGGTCGTTTTTTTCATCGTTTCGGTTTGTTAGTCCGGGGATAAAAATAGTTTTTTTAGGCGGGATTTCCAACCGCCGGGACAACGGCTGCGACAGGCCGGACTGCCGGTGCGGGGCAATCCTTTGTCCCTATCGTCTCCCGGACGGTCCTGACAAAACATCAGGCTCCGCACGTTGAGATCGGGAATCCGCACGACGCAGCCTGATTTTTCCGAGTACGGCGCCGGGAATGCCGCCCACGCATCGAAAAGCTGAAATATATCATGTCTTTCCCGTTACGGATTGTATTTTTCGTATATTCAAATGAAAATAGCAATCAGACGAAATGGAAATCAGGCGATACAAGTCCGTAGATTTAAGGCAGATATCCCGGTTGTTCTATGAAACGGTCCACGCCGTGAACATAAAGGATTATACCAAAGAACAGATAAATGCGTGGGCGACGGGTCGTATCGACTTGAAGGAATGGGACGCCTCGTTTCAGAGACATATTACCTACGTCGTTACGGAAAACGATTTGGTCGTAGGTTTCGGAGATATCGATAGAACCGGATATTTGGACAAACTGTTTGTCCATAAGGATTTTCAAGGCCGAGGCATAGCAACCGCAATATGTGACCGGCTCGAAAACGAAGCCGAAGTGGAATGCATCCGCGTTCACGCTTCGATTACGGCAAAATCTTTTTTCGAAAGGCGCGGCTACCGAGTCGTCAAGCGACAGGAGGTCGAAAGACAAGGCGTACTTTTAACGAATTATATCATGGAAAAGTATTTGGCTCTCCCGTAACTCGGTCGCATACGAATTCCCCGCGCTGTCTTCCGCCGGCGATATGTTCGTTATGTTTCCGCAGGATCAGTCACTGTCGAAGCGCCGGTCATCCGAGAATCTTACAGTTGTCTGTATGACAAACCCGTTTTGAAAATGAAACGGCTAAACGTCCGTTCGGATCCGAACGGCATTCCATTGGGTTTGTTCTTTTTCAGCGGCGATCTATTTTCATCGGCCGTATTTTTCCAAAGGGAAGGAAATATTGCGCCCGATTCATAGACGATCCAAGTCGCCGATGTATTTTGCTTTGATCGGGATACCGTTCAATTCTGAGTCTTATCTTAAGTCCGACTGATATACAATATAATAAAATTGAATAGACACAAAATGCCATGTTTTACCTATGTTGTACCTGTTGAAAAAACAAACGCTCAACTTATTATAAGTCAAGCGTTTGAAACTATAGTTTGTACCCCCGACGGGAATCGAACCCATATCAACAGAACCGGAATCTGTCATTCTATCCATTGAACTACGGAGGCAGAATCGTACAGCGCACAAAGTTGCAACATTTTCGGCGTTATTACAAATTTTTGTGCTTTTCTCCGCGGAAAAAGAACGTGAAAACTATCTACAAGGTGGTTGCCGGTGCCGAAAGCCTGCGGAAAAGTTCTTCGCATCGTTTTTGTATCAAATCTTGCTCGATGCCTCGTGTCGTCTTGCTGTGCGGGCGCTCTTTAGAGGCCGGATGGCTTGTGATAATCATTGATTTTTGAATTCAATACGCTGATTTGTAACAAATTGAATGCATTGTAGCATGGCGTGGACGCTGTTTGGCCCCGCGGAGTCCGTCAGGCGGATATTACAATAAATTATTTAAATCATTGCTATATATCGGAACAAATAATGTATTTTTGCATTAATAAAATGACACACCATGCTGGATACATGGCATAGGCTAGAGCGCGTAATCAAATGGACAGGCCTTTCCGTCAACTCTTTTGCACTCAATATAGGGTTGAAACGGAGCGAGAACCTGTATCAAATCAAAAAAGGGAACAACGGGATCAGCCGGGATCTGGCTACGTTGATCACCACCAAGTATCCTTCGGTGAGCAAGGCGTGGCTTCTGACCGGCGAAGGCGAGATGTTCGTCGAGCAGGTAGCGGCCTCTGCTTCTCAGGCAGGCGTCCCCTATTACGGCATGGATATTCTGGCGGCCGTCGACGAGACGGTCCTTCCCTCGCCGCAGTTTTACATCAGCATTCCGATATTCGACAACTGCGACATCGCCGCCCAGAACATCGGGACGGCCATGCTGCCCGAGATCGCGCCCGGAGCGATCGTGATTCTCAAGCGCTGGAATGTCGAGTCGATCGTGCCCGGCGAGTCCTACCTGGTAGTGACCGAGCAGTTCAAGGGCATCCGCACGATACGGGCCGGGAGCAACCCCTCCGAGCTGCTGCTGCTGCCCGCCAATACGCAGCAGTACGATCCGATCGTCATCGGCAAGTCCGATATCGTCAAGCTGTTCATCGTACAAGGCATTATCGTGAAGAAGAATCTGTAATTTTTTCGTCGGCAGGCCGTGCGGAGTGACTTTCCGAAGCGGTTCGCGCCCGATGACATAAAAACCAACAGCAAGCCATGTTTTCTGGAATAGTCGAAACCACAGCCCGCGTCGCCGCGATCCGCGAAGAAGGCGGGAACCGGCATTTCACGCTCGAATGCCCTTTCACGGACGAACTGAAAATCGATCAGAGCATCGCCCATAACGGGGTCTGCCTGACGGTCGTATCGATCGAGGGCGACCGGTACACGACCACGGCGATCCGCGAGACGCTGCTCAAATCGAATCTCGGGGGGCTCCGTGTCGGCGATCCGGTCAATCTGGAGCGCAGCATGCGGCCCGACGCGCTGCTCGACGGCCATATCGTGCAGGGGCACGTCGATCAGACGGCGCGCTGCACCGCGATCGACGAGGCGGACGGAAGCTGGTACTTCGCTTTCGAGTACGATCCTTCGCAGGGTAACGTAACGGTCGAGAAAGGTTCGGTAGCCGTCAACGGCGTCAGCCTGACGGTAGTCGATTCGCGCGAGGGAGCTTTCCGGGTCGCCATCATTCCCTATACCTACGAGCATACCAATTTCCATGCGCTGAAGGTCGGATCGACGGTCAACCTCGAGTTCGATATCGTAGGCAAGTATATCGCGCGCCTGATGGAGCGCTACGTCAAAGCATAAGCCGTGAGACTGAAAATCCGGACCGTCGCGGCCGCCGCAACGGCCGTCGGACTCGTCGCTGCGGTTTCGGGCGCGTTGCTCGTGTGGATGGCCCGGGGCGAAGGGAAATGGCTGGTCGTCGTCCCGGTGCTGATGTTCGCGGCGGTTTTCGTGGCTTCCCGGTTCTTTTTCAACCGTTTCGTCGCGTTCCGCATCAAGCCGATCTATCAGATTCTGCTGTCGAAAAGCGTCCGGACGCACGAGCTGTCGCAGAAAGCCGATCCGGTCGGCCACATCGAGGACGAGCTGAACCGCTGGGCCGAGAAGAATGCCCGCGAAATCGCTCGCCTCAAGGAGAACGAGCGTTACCGAAAGGAGTTCTTGGGCAACGTGTCGCACGAGATCAAGACGCCGATCTTCACGTTGCAGGGCTATATCGTGACGCTGCTCGACGGCGCGATCGAGGACAAGGCGGTCAACCGCAAGTACCTCGAGCGCTCGGAGAAGAATATCGACCGGCTGATTCACATTGTCGACGATTTGGAGGAAATATCGAAACTCGAGGCCGGGGCGCCGGTTCTCGAGAAGGAGTGTTTCGACGTCGTGGCGCTGGTCCGCGAGATCGCCGATTCGCTCGAGATGGACGCCGCCCGTCGCCGGATCGGCATTCGGGTAGGCAATCCGCACGGCCAGCCGCCCGTTCCGGTAACGGCCGACCGCCGCCGCATCGCTCAGGTCATAACGAACCTGCTCAGCAACTCGATCAAATACGGGCGCGAGGGCGGAGAAACCCGGATCGGCTTCGTGGATATGTTCGACCGCGTGCTGGTCGAGGTAAAGGACGACGGAATCGGAATCGCCGAGGAGAATATTCCCCGCGTATTCGAGCGCTTCTTCCGCGTCGACAAGAGCCGCTCGCGCGAGCAGGGCGGCACGGGGCTCGGACTGGCGATCGTCAAGCATATTCTGGAAGCCCACGGCGAGCGGATCACGCTGCGCAGCAAGTTGGGGGAAGGAAGCGCTTTCTCTTTCACTTTGAGCAAAAAATAGTTACATTTGTCCCTGCATGGCGGGCGCTGCGGACGCTCCGGAAAGCTCCGGCGCGCGGAAATTCTCCTTCCGGCCGCTTCGCCTGCGGAATAACAGCCAAAGCACGATGAATGCTATCCTGCCCCTTTTCGTTCGCTGGGACGTGAATCCCACGATGATTTCGATAGGCTCTTTCGAAATCCGCTATTACGGCCTGATGTGGGCCCTCGCGCTCGGTATCAGCGCGTACATTTTCAGCCGCATCATCAAGCGGGAGGGATATCCCGACAAGCTGTTCGACTCGATCTTCTGGTACGGCGTGCTGTCGACGATCATCGGCGCCCGACTCGGGCATTGCCTGTTCTACGATCCGGGATACTATCTGACCCATCCCGTCGAGATCCTCTACATTCATCAGGGAGGACTGGCCAGCCACGGCGCGGCCGTCGGTCTGCTCGTCGGTCTGTGGCTTTTTTCGCGCAAGAACAAAATGCCCTACATCTGGTCGCTCGACCGCATCGCGATCGCTGTCGGCATCGCCGGCGCGCTCGTCCGGATCGGCAACCTGATGAATTCCGAAATATACGGACATGCGACGTCGCTGCCGTGGGGATTCGTTTTCGTGCGGGCGGGGGAGACGCAGCCGATGCACCCGACGCAGATTTACGAGGCGGCGGCCTACCTCGTCCTGTTCGGCATTCTGTGCTGGATGTACTATGGCCCCAAGCTTGCACTGCGTCGTCCGGGCCTGATGTTCGGTTTCTTTCTGATCTATCTGTTCGGATTCCGCTTTCTGGTCGAGTTCATCAAGAATCCGCAGGAGGAGTTCGAGCGGACGATGACGCTCAACATGGGCCAATGGCTCAGCATTCCGTTCATCGTACTGGGCATAGTCATTTTGTACCGGGCATGCAGACGCCCCGCCGTGGAACTACCTAAAACCAAGAGATAATGGACCCTGTCAGCGTACTCGTATTCAATGCACTGGCCAAGCGGCAAGGCATCAACCTGCCGGGCGTCGGCGCGCTGCATGTCGTGACGTCGGCCGCCCGGACCGAGGAGCGGAACACGCTGGTTCCCCCCGTGAACCGGGTGGAGCTGCTGCCCGATGCGCAGCCCGGCTTTCTGGACGTGATCGATTTGCTTGCCCGCTACGGCGAGACGGATCGCGACGACGCGCAGCAGACGTATAATTCGTGGCTCGCTCAGGTGAGCTCCGAGGAGGGCGTGACGATCGATTCGGTCGGCCTTGTCAGCGAGGGAACGTTTCGTCCTGCCCCGCAGATGGCCGTCGTGCTCAACCCGGCCGGGACCGCTCCGATGCGGTTGCCCCGTAAGGGAAGCGGCAACGGGTTCTTATGGTGGGTCGTTCTGGCCGTGGTGGTCGGCGCGGGCATATCGGTCGGGGCTATCGCATGGCTCGAAAGTCGCGATGCGCCTTATCCGCCCCGGACGCCCCGGACGGCGACCGCGCCCTCCGAGGCCGGCGATGCAGCCGAGGACAATTTGCCGTCGTCTCCGGCCTCATTGTCCGGGGCAGAGGCTGACACGGCTGCCGGGAATGTCGTGCCGGCCAAGGAGCTTACGCCCTCTGTTCCCAGCGTTCCGGCCGCCGGACAAAAGCGCTACTACGTGATCGTCGGGGCGTACAGCACGGAACAGAATGCCGACCGCTTCATTGCGGAAGCCCGGAAGAAGGACGATTCGCTACCTTATGAAAAACTGCCCCAGCCCAACGGACGGATTCTGATTTCCATCTTCGGCTCCGACTCCGAGCGGCAGGCCGTACAGAAGAAACGGGAGTACGAGGTCATGTTCGAGGGCTCGTGGGTCTACGAGGCATCCGTCCGGAAATAGCGCTGCGAACCGGCGAACAACAGATGAAGAGCGTCCTCCGATTGAAACCGGGGGACGCTTTTTGTCGGACCGATCGCTTTCCCGTCATCGTCACAACGGATCTTCCGGTCCGGCAGACGTCTTCCGGCAAGACGCATTCGGTCTGCAGGGCAATCCCGACGAACCGGCTCCGATTCGGAAAACAGTCCGGGCATTCCTCGAATCCGTTCTGGCCGTTATAGCCGCAAAGCAGAAAAGCGCCCTTTTCAAAAGAATTCTTTGAAAAGTTCAATGTATTGGTTGGTCAGATTTAACCGAGATAAAATGACGACATGACAACGGCGCTATTTTCCGTTTCATGTGTTGATGTTCATAGTCTCAAACAATTGATGAGGAGATGGAAAATTCAGATTAGAAAGACAAAGATCGGATTGGCATCGTTACTGCAATCCTGACGGATAAGCTTATGAAAACCATAGATCAGTGAAGCCGGGAGAGAAGGCAATTTCGTTGACTGAAAACGAAACCTTTCCGTTCGTACTTAAAACGGATTTTCAGAGGTAAATCGGGCTCTGCAAAATTCATACGAATCGAACTGTTTCGGCATTTCGTTGATCCTCCCTGTAACGAGATTCGCTTTCGGACTATCCCGGTAAAGAATAGCCCCGAATGTATCGTCAGATATCAAATTCGGATTTTATACAAGGAGTTGAATACCGGTAAGATACGAATATGAAAAAGGCGGCAAAATGCATTGCCGCCTCAAATAAACGGAAAAATTACAGCCCGGCACTCGATCGGCTCGTGGCGGAAATCCGTTGACTTCGCCGATTTATTGTAGCGTTTGGGCAATACGGAATACTTCTTCGACGATCCCCTCAGGATTGACGACAGAGTCGACAGCGGTGTCGTACGCTATTTTCATCAGTTGATCCTGCCAATGCGGCAATCGTGTGAAATTTTGATTATCCTGCAATGCCATTGCGAAAACTCCGGCCAGATAGGGAAACGTAGAACTGGCCCCTCCCAAACGTTCGTAAGCGTATCCGCCGTCAAAATACGGATTCGTTTTTCCGTCCGTAGGTATTCCGAGCCCCCGGCCTACGAATCCATATCTTATGTCGAAAGAATTATTGCGCATCGTATGTTTGTAGAAACCGCCGAGAACCATTATGCCGTTCTGTTCCGCTTCGTCGAACAATTCCTCGCGTTCTTTGGCGAACGCGTCGTCGGGAGTGCCGCTGCTCATCGATATGAACCGTATTTTTTCACGCTCCGGAAACGTCTTGTTCATATCTATGATTTTCCGGATCGCTTGATTGATCGTGCGCATGGTATTCGGCTGCGATTTATCGTCCGGCCAATTATTCGCCGCAAAATAATAAATATCGGCCTCCGGAGCCGTACCGGTGCTTTTGCCCGCCGCTACTCCGGTAACCAGACTGCCGTGATAGTCGATACCGTTCTGTTGCCAGTTATCGCCGAATACTTCGTAATATTTGATCCGGTCCTTATATTCCGGATGCTCTTTGAATAACCGTTGGTCTATGATGGCGATCTTTACGCCTTTGCCGGTAATTCCTTTCGCGTGCAGTCCGGCAACATTCTTCGGCATTTTCGACGCTTCAAGAAGTTCTTGCGGGTCGAAGCCTTCCGGCATTTTCGACGTTTCGGGCCATATCACACGGTCTGTCCATTGTTTAACCCCGTTCTCGTCAAACCCCGTTTTCCCCAAAAACAAATCTTCGCAATCCCTCAAATCCAACGACGACAAATCCGCCTCGTCCAGCGATTCGGTGTTCTGCAATTCCGCTATGTCCTTTATAATCTTGTATTGCCGTCCATGCCGTGCATCCTGACAGTTTACATAAGATAAGGAAATTATGGCAGCGGATAATGCGATGACACAATGGTTGTTTTTCATCATATTTCTTTTGTTATACGATTTTGAGGGACATCTTACTCTTTTAAGAATGCCTTCTCGAAATTCCGACCGGCGGAAGTTATCGGGCCATCGAATCGGTCTCGGCGGGGGCCGGAGCTTCTTCTTCGATCACGGCATCTATCTGCTCGCCCTTGAGATGCTTTGCGAGGAAACGCTCCATCGTCCGGTAGAACGCGAAGCGGTTTTCCTCGTTATGGAATCCGTGTCCCTCGTTGTCCTTGACCATGTAGTCCACGTCCACTCCCCGTGCGCGCAGCGCGGCGACCATCTGATCCGATTCGGCCTTATTGACGCGCGGGTCGTTGGCTCCCTGCACGACCAGCAGCGGCGCCTTGATCTTGTCGGCGTTGAGCGCCGGCGAATAGGCGGCCAGCATCGTGCTGTCCTTCTGCGGGTCTCCCACCATTTCGTACATCATGTCGAGCATCGGTTTCCAATAGGGAGGGATCGTCTGCAGGAACGTGAACAGATTCGACACGCCCACGTAGTCGACTCCGCAGGCGTACAGGTCGGGCGTATAGGTCAGGCCGGCCAGCGTCGCATAGCCGCCGTAGCTGCCGCCGTATATGGCGATCCTCGTCGAGTCGGCGATTCCCTGCGAAATCAGCCACCGTACGCCGTCGGTAATGTCGTTCTGCATCGTCTGTCCCCACTGCTTGTACGAGAGTTCCTTGAACTTGCGCCCGTAGCCGGTCGAGCCGCGGAAGTTCATTTGCAGCACGGCATATCCCCGGTTGGCAAGAAACTGCACCTCGGGGTTGTAACCCCAGCTGTCGCGGGCCCAAGGCCCTCCGTGCGGGTTGACGACGACCGGTAGCTGCCGGGCCGTTTCCATCGTCAGTCCTGCGGGTAGCGTCAGGTAGCCCTCGATCGTCAGCCCGTCGCGCGAGGGATAGCTGACGGGTATCATCTCGGCCATTTCCTCGGCCTGAATCCACGGCGCTAGATCGGCGATTTTCGTCAGTTTGTCGGCCTTTACATCGTAGAGGTAATACGTGCCGCGCGTGCGGTCGTTGCCCGCATAGACGATCTTCATATCCTCGGCCTTGTTCGTTGCGGTCGTACTAACCTGATATCCGGATAGTTGAGCTTGCAGCTTGCGGAACGACTCCTCGGTCTGCGGATCGAAGAAATGGCGGATCACGTCCTTCGGTCCCTCGCAATAGGCGCCGGTCAGCTTTTCCTTCGCTTTCGAATAGCCCAACCCGATTACGTCGTACAGATCGTTCGCATAGAGTTCCTCGACCTCCTGTCCGGTCGCAGGGTCCACTACGACCAGCGCGGCTTTGTCGCGTCCGATGTTCGACGTCGCATAGACCATTTTATTGTCGGGCGTGAACACGTAAAAGCTTACCTCGTCCTTGAAAGAGGTGGTCAGCACCGGACGGAACGGCTCCTGTTCCGTCTCCCGGTACAGAATCTGCGTGTTGACGCCGTCGACGATCGCATAGGCGACCCGCAGCTTGCCGTCGTGATCGGTCATCCAGCCCTGAATGTTGCCGGGGTTCTCGGCCAGCAGCGTCATCTCGCCCGTGTTGAGGTTGAGCCGGTACGGATCGAATATCTGCGGATCGCGCTGGTTCGTGCTGACGATAATCAGCGAATCGATCTCTTCGAGCGGATCGATGATCTGCGTCCTCACGCCGGGAATCGCCGTGTAGGCCTTCGGGTCGCTGCCGTCCAGATTGACGCCGTAGAGCTGGTAATTCTCATCGCCGCCGGTGTCCTTCAGGTAGAGTAACCGGTCGTTGTTGGCCCAGAAGTATCCGGCGATGTCGCGGTCGGTCTCGGAGGTGATTCGCCGCGCCGAGTCGGAACCCGCCTGCTGCACGAAGATGTTCATCCTCGATTCGTAAGGAGCCATATAGGAAAGGTACTTGCCGTCGGGCGAGATGTCGTAGGAACGGACTTCGGAATTGCGGAAAAACTCCTCGAGCGGAATTTCCCGCACATGGCGGTCGCTGCACGACCATACGAGCGGAACGACGATCGCCGTCATCCATCCGCTCCAACGCATTGTTTTCATTTTCGGTATGTTTTCGTTGTCATTAGTGCAAATGTACGGATTGTTTCGGGGAAATATTTTGTCGTGCACATTTTTGTTCCGTTTTTCTTCGCCGTGTCGCCTGCCTGAGTTTTCCGGGGGCGGTGCGCGGAGTGGTCCGGTTGCCGGGCCGATACGGGATGTTTCTTCTGGCAGGCGGCCCGGTAGTCGGAAAAGCGCTGCGGCTCAGGTCGGCGTCGTTCTTCGGACCGAACCGTCCCGAAATCGCCGTGCCGGGATTTTGCGTCCGATACGACAGAAAGGGTGTTGCGACGATTCTGTCTCCGAGTTTCTTGTCATGTAGCCGACGCAGTTTCAAGCCGGATGCGGTAGCGAACGGCCGTCTCCGCTCCGCGCGGAGGCGGAATCATTTTTTTGAATATTGGCCGGCAATGCCTATATTTGATGAGTTTTAAACCGAAAGCGGCATGGTCGGCCGCAGGAGCGGCCGTATGCCGCGAACCGACCGATTGGCTATGGCTACATTCGAAGTTCGGGGAGGAACGCCGCTGTGCGGCGAAATCACGCCGCAGGGCGCCAAAAACGAGGCGCTGCAGGTAATTTGCGCCACGCTGCTGACCCCGGAGAAAGTGACTATACGGAACATTCCGGCGATCGTCGACGTAATGCAGCTCATCGAGCTGCTTCGGCGCATGGGCGTTCTCGTCGAGCGGATCGACGAGAGCACTTATTCGTTCGAGGCCCGCGACATCGATTTCGATTATCTGCAAAGCGAGGATTACCGCCAGCGGGCCGCCCGACTACGCGGCTCGGTAATGATTATCGGCCCGCTGCTGGCCCGCTTCGGCGTGGGCTATATTCCCAAGCCCGGAGGCGATAAGATCGGCCGGCGTCGGCTCGACACCCATTTCCTCGGTTTTCAGAAGCTGGGCGCCGAGTTCGACTTCGATACGGGAACCAATTTCTTTTCCGTCGAGGGCCGCCGCCTGAAAGGCTGCTACATGCTGCTCGACGAGGCGTCGGTGACCGGCACGGCCAACATCGTGATGGCCGCCGTACTGGCCGAGGGGCGCACGACGATCTACAACGCCGCCTGCGAACCTTATGTCCAGCAGCTCTGCCGGATGCTGAACCGCATGGGCGCGCTGATCTCGGGCATCGCGTCGAACCTGCTCGTCATCGACGGCGTGGAGCGACTGCACGGAACGACGCATACGCTGCTTCCGGACATGATCGAAGTGGGCAGCTTCATCGGCATGGCCGCGATGACCCGGAGCGAAGTCACGATCCGCGACGTGTCGTTCGAGAATCTGGGCATCATACCGGCCCAGTTCGCCCGTATGGGCATACAGTTCGAGCAGCGGGGCGACGACATCTACATTCCGCGCCACGACCACTACGAAATAGAGAGTTTCATCGACGGCTCGATCATGAACATAGCCGACGCTCCCTGGCCCGGGTTGACGCCCGACCTGCTGTCGGTCTTTCTGGTCGTTGCGACGCAGGCCAAAGGGTCGGTGCTGATTCACCAGAAGATGTTCGAGAGTCGCCTGTTTTTCGTGGATAAGCTGATCGACATGGGCGCTCAGATCATTCTGTGCGATCCGCACCGGGCGACGGTGATCGGGCACGATCACAAGATACGGCTGCGCGCTACGACGATGTCGTCGCCCGATATCCGGGCCGGCGTCGCCCTGCTGATCGCGGCCATGTCGGCCGACGGCCGCAGCGTGATCCAGAACGTCGAGCAGATCGATCGGGGCTATCAGAACATCGACGGCCGGCTGAACGCCATCGGGGCCGATATCCGGCGCATCGACTGATCCGGAAGCCGGCCTCGTCGGTACGGCCCGTTTCCGTCCGGTCCCGAGGCATTCCGTGCCGTTACCCGACGGCTTCGGGTGAAAACCGTCGGCCCTGTATTGCAGATAATCAATAAAACGCTATCTTTGCCCTCTGAACGCGCCGCGTCTCAGGCCCGGATGGCGGAATCGGTAGACGCGCTGGTCTCAAACACCAGTGGAGCAATCCGTGCCGGTTCGATCCCGGCTCCGGGTACAAGAAATGCCACTTAATCAATTGATTAAGTGGCATTTTGCTTTTACTGGGGTGTAAAAAAGGTGTAAAAAGTAGCAAATGATTATTTAGGCTTTCTCTTTAAGCTTTTTCTTTTCATCTGCTCGTTTTTTTAAAATCAAATCTTTACATAACGGAATACCTGAATTTTTTCTTTGTTTAGAAGACAAACAATCTCCACTTTCACGTTTTTCCTTATATTTTGCAGGTAATTTCCCAATACATTTGATATTGAAACGCCAATCTAAGTTCCTTAAACTTAAGAAAACTTGGCGATTTACGTAACTATCAATTTCCTTAGTGTACCGATCTAAGTCCGTGTAATAAAAGGCCGAAACCCATCCATCGAGTTTATTTGAGAGCTTTGTTAATAATGTTTCGACAGTGATTTTTTCTTCATGACAAACCTGCTTTATTTTTTCTTTTAAACCTTCTATATTATCACGTGTAGGATAGGTTCTTTTGCCATCAAATGAAATTGAGAGGAAATTGAGAGGTTGATTATGTATGTCGAAAATTTTGGTTTTTACTTTCCCTTTTGCATTTTCTTTATCCAATTCATGGATTTTTAACTTCAAATTTTCGGATGATAAGATATTTAAGCATTCCTCATAGGCTCGCATGCACTCATCATGAGAATTGCATAATACGACAAAATCGTCTGCATACCGAACCAGATTAAACCCCTTTGATTTTAAATGCAAATCAAAGGGAGATAAGTAAATATTAGAGAATAAAGGAGATAAAGGGTTGCCTTGAGGTACGCCTTTGTCACATTTTTCAAAGTAATATCTTTTCGATTCTGGAATATGCTTTTCTATTTTACCAATGCCTTGTTTAAGGCCATCTACTAAAAGTTGATTTAAAGATTCATCGGGTAATTTAGGTAAAATCCTATCCTTGAGTAACATTTCTTTGTCTACAGAAGTAAAAAAATCTACGAGATCAGACTCAAAAACATGTGTATTACCGGCCTGATAGTGCTTAAGGATTTGTTCTATAGCTTGCCGTATTCCGATATGTTTTTGATAGGCAAAACTAATCCCTTCGCTTAATCTAAGGGTTTCACTAAATATCTCCTCTAATTCAAGGGCTAGTGCTTTAAAGACTAACCTATCTTTTATTTCCGGTATTTGCAAAGGTCGCTCAGTTCCATCTCTTTTCGGGATTAAGACTGGACGATACGGCGAAAATCGATATTTCCCTTCACGAAGTTTTTTAGAAATAGATTGAATTTTGTCTTCTCTATCTTTATCAAATGTTTTGATAGATTCATCAGAAAGACCATGAGAGGCTTCATTGGTTTTATTCAATTTGAACCAAGCCCGAGTAAGATAATCTACTGATGAAATTTTGTAAAGGAGTGAATTAGTATCCATTATTTAGTCTTTTTTGCAAAGTTTCGGAAAGACAACAAATTGCCTGATTACAGCACCTTACAATGTAGACACAGAACCGTACAAGCTTATCGTTAGCCACAGGACTGATGTCCAGATGCCAATGATTGTGCCGAGAAGTTCTTGGGCAATCCTGACTATCGAGCGTTGAGCCGCACGACGGTCGCATCCATGATTCTTATCAAAGAACTTCTACAAAGATAAGAAATAAAATCCAATTACAGATTAAAATTATTTTTCACAAGATAATTCGTTTGTATTTGATACAGCATGATGAAATCTTTTAGCGAAAAATGATTTCTATATTAAGAATTACATAAACTCCTCTTTCTTAAACACAAACCGGGAAACGGGGCCTTTTTCCATATCCGACCAGTCGATGAATTCCAGTTCGACGGGCGTGAGTTTCTCGACCAGTGCGGGGTTACCCTCTTCCAACAGCCAACCGTGTTCTTGGTCGAACGCATAAAGCACTGTGGCCACTTTCAGTCCTGCTTCGTACTGATCCAACAGGCCGTCCGGTTTAAACTCCCATACGAATTCGCCGGGGTTAAAATTCGCTCCCGGAACCCATGATCCCCGCCGTCCGCCGTCGTTCCAGTAATCGAGCGTGCACACCATTGCCCAACGGCCTATGATAGATACCTCCGTCTGTGGATGGGCTTCTTCTTTCGTGGCCGGATGGGGCCCGACACCTGTTAATAACCATTCGATACTGTACGCCGGAAAGACGTAGTTGATCCGGGCGGCCAGTTCGGGGATGATGCCGATTTGGGGATGTTTCGTGTCTTGTATCATGTATGCTCGTTTCAGGCCGATACGCAGGGCTAAAGAATTCGCGCACAAAGTTTCGTTTTTAAGTATCGTGGTAATGCGATCCCAAGGGGATAAGATAATATTTTTCATGAGGCTGTTAGATAATTAGTTTGTAAGCGATTGATTAATTATCCGCGCCCGAAAAGGATTTATGACAAAGCCGAAATTATTGGGGGAAAAGAGAGTTCGGATATAGACATAAAAAGAGGACGCAGATTGATTCCTTTAGGAAGGCATTGGGATACCTAAAACAAGAAATCGCACTACGCCCTACGTCACGCCCCGGCACGAAAGGCCAAAGCATAACAAGGGCTCGCAATCCCATACCTTGTTTTAACATACTTCCATAATGGAAGTTCCCAATGTTTCCTAAAGGTATAAAGAGTCGAGTCTCTTTATAATGAATGTATGTCTACGTCGTGTCGTAGTAGTTCCATAAAATCTGCATAGTTCTTGCGTTTTAAGTCGTTGTCTGACGGCAGCACCGCTGCCCCTCCCGCAGACCGTCACGCACGAACTTTACGGATTCATACACAAAGATAACCACTCGCATGAAATTTCCAACACGATTTAAATATACTCCCGGAAGGATCGCCAATTATTTTGCTAACTTTGTGATTATGAAAAAATCGTTCGCATACCTGCCGGAGAACAAACAACGCGACTTGCGCCAACTGACGGAAATTATCCGTCGGGAAATAGCCGGGTGCGAAATGATTATCCTGTTCGGCAGTTACGCACGGGATCGCTACGTCGATTACGACCAACGGACGGAATTCGGCGTGCGGACTTATTTTATGAGCGATTACGATATTCTGATTCTGACCGAAAAACGGATCGGCAATACGGAACACGCGCTGTATTCCCGGATCAGATACGAATTTTTCCAGAACAAAGCCAAATTTTTCCATACCCGTCCGGAGTTCATCAATGAAAGTATCGGAGAATTCAACCACCAGATCGAAAAAAGCCGCTATTTCTTTACCGAAATCAAAGAGCAAGGTGTAATGCTTTACGATTCAGGGCGATATAAATTGGCCCGGCGGCACAAACTGGATTACAGCGAAATCCGGGATATGGCACAGGAATATTTCGACGATAAGTTCCATATAGCCAATAGTTTCGTAAGGAGTGCCAAACATGATATTGCCGATCAGGAATTTAAAATGGCCTCTTTCCATCTTCATCAGGCCGCAGAAAATTTTTTACGGACGATTCCGATGGTTTTTACCTTGTACGGTTACAAAGAGCACGATCTGGAATTTCTGACCGACAAGGCCAGAACGCATACCTTGGAAGTTTGCGACGCTTTCCCGCGCAACACGTCCGAAGAGGAACGCTTGTTCAAACTGTTGCAGGACGCTTATGTACAGGCCCGTTACAATAAAAATTTCGCTGTCACGAAAGACGATATAGACGCGCTGACCGTGCGCGTGGAACGTCTGCGCGACATTACCGAAAAAGTCTGCAAGGTAAAAATAGCCGAATACGAACGCCGTAACCGCGAGGAATAAATTATGTCGGCTTCAACCCTTTGTTTTGCCGGGGTTTCTCCGACTGTTCGGTACGAATTCCCAAACGGCTGTATAATTCGTTCCGTTTTTCCCTGAACCATGATACGTGGCCTGCGCCGTCGATATGTAAATTCACTTGTTCCATGTTTTGCGGATCACATTTCAAGTGCGCTGTCGATCCGGGTGTTTCAAAATCCATTTTGAACTCATGCGAATACAGTTTGCCGCTGAAACGGATCGGTTTAAACGTAAAGAGTTCCTTAATCTGTTCGATGGCGAATCCGATTTTCTTCAGAAATCTCGCCTGTCCGAGCCATTGTTTTATATATGGGAAGAAGTAATATATCAACTTTAAATCGCCGCGCAATGTTTCTGTTTCTTTGTCCTTCTCTGAAATCTCTTTGGCGTGGTCGGTTTGCATCGTTTGAATATGCACCTTCAGATCGGCGATCGTTTTATCCTGAGCCTGCTTTTCGTTTTCAAGGGTTTCGATCCGCTTTTCATACCGTGCGGGCTTCGGATCGTGAAAGAAAGAGCCGATCCGTCCGACCGCTTTCGCCGTTGCTTCGACTGCCGCACCTTTCAGTTTGTCAGTTTTGATTTCGCGTTTGGTCTGTTCCAGTTCCTTTTGAGCCGCACCGAGTTCTTCCGACTTCCGCCGGGTTTGTTCGGTAACTTGTTCGCACGCTTTTTCCGCTTCCGTTTTAAATTCTTGCAGATGTGTAATATTCTGTTGAATAACTTGCTTTTGCAACAGAGCCTCCTCAACGTCCTTTTTAATATTGTCCTGCTCCAAAAACAGCTCACGGTAAAACTTAGAAGCGGGAATATGTTTGGCTTCCGAACCCTCGATGCCGCGTTGCAGACCGTAGACTCGCATTGCCTGTGCGTAGGTGCCTTGATATGTTTTCAGTTTCGGTCGGGCCATTACATCGTCGGCGCATAGCCGGGCGCTGTCGGCGCTTTTCTTCCGGTATTGTTTTTTAGGCTTATTATCGGGCGTTGGGGTTTTCTCCGTTTTTGTTTTTTGTCCGGCTTTGCGACGTTCGCCCGTTACGATGGGGACGATCGTGGCATGGATATGCGGCGTGGTTTCGTCCATGTGGAGTACCGCCGAAACGATATTTTCGGTTCCGAACGTTTTGCGAAGTCAGTCGAGATTATCGGCACACCAACGGTCGAGTTGTCCGGCAGTTTCGATCTGCTTCATATCCTCGCGGCTTCCGGTCAATAGCCCGCGAATGGCCCGGACCTGGTTCGTCCCGATTTTGCGTTTTAGTCCGGCATGGTCGAGCCGGTGTTGGATGGCCTGCGTTCGGTTCGTGATGCCTTTCGGGAATTCGATCAATTCCCGGTTCAGGTAGGTACGGGACGGATCGGCGTTTTTCGGAGAAATTTTCCGCTCGATGTGGGCGGACATGGCGGTATCTGTCCCACGCGCTTTATCGAGGTGCATGACTGCAAATCCCATGATTGTGATTTTTTCAGGTTGTCTGGTTGCTGTTGTTTCGCCCGCAGAGGGCGCATTGTTTTCGCGGCGTAGAGCCGCGCCGAGGGGTTTCCAAAGGGGCGCAGTCCCTTGGCTTATTGGGGCATTTTTAGCGACGGGAGTACCGTCGCGTTAAGAAAATGCCCTAATAAGCTATGGCTTTTTTAAAAGCCATGCGGGTGGTGCGGGTGGATTTGTTTTCGGGGCGGTGGTCGGCGGTCGGATATGGGGTGGCGGTGTTTTTTCGCGGAAGGTTGGTGCTCCCTGTCCGGAGAGATCCCCAATAATCTCGCAGGACAGGGAGCCTCCAACCTCTTTCCGGTTATGGGGACACCGCCCCGCCTATCCCAAACGGACTAATTTTTGCCAAAAGAATTTACCGCGTAGTTCGCGGCTTGCTGAGTTCGTTCGGCAGCGGTTTGGATTCGGTTCTGCAGGAGTCAGCTTTCCAGTTCGGAACGATTGAAAAAGATGTTTTTCCCGTTTGGCTTGTAATGCGGTATGCGGCATCCGCACGTTAGTTTGTACATGTACGACCGGGAAATGCCTGTAAACTGGCAAGCCTCGTCGAAAGTCAGGACGTTTTTTTGTCCCAAGAGCAATTTCTCGATTCTACCTAAGCGTTGCTCGATACTAATTTCGTTTTGCATGAAAAAGGTTTTAGGTTAAACATGATTAGCATCGGCAAATATATAATCGTTTAAAACTTTCTGTCCAAATATTCTCACTTATTCTCACTCTTTTGAGTAATCTACAAGTAGCTGACGAAAGAAAACGGCTTTAAAAATTACTTAACATTTTTAAGAATCTGTATGTATGCCTGAATGATCGACCTGTTCTGCACAGTGTCGAATTTGACAGCGCAATACTTCGCACTTGAAAGAGTATTGCGTGTAATGGGATTCCCTTTTATCGAAACAAAACATTTATTTTGATCTGCAACGGTTTGCCAGATAGACGTAACTAATAATTGCTCGCTCAGTTCATTCATAATGAAACCTAACAGCCGGGCATTGCGCACGATTAATGGGGCTTTCAGCCTGCAGGAAAACAAATCAGCCATTGTTTTAGCATCTACTTCCGGTTGGAACACCCGACTATTGTTGAATAATTCGGCTAAGGCTGTAATTTGCTTTTGTGTAAATTTTGAAGAGAATCCTAAGTTCATTTACATGATTATTAATAATCAGAGTCTCCGTCCCATTGGTACATTCGTATAGCGTATCTGGATACCTTGACTTTTTTCGTGTGAAAACGTCTTTTATCCTTTTCAAGAACATGTTTTAGTAACCATCCTGCATCTTTCGCAGCTTCCCCAACAGGATCTGAAGTTCCCAATTTTACATGTTTCTTATATAAAGCTAGTAAAGGAGTACCTTCCCAGTAGAAATTGTCTCCTCCCAATAAATCCCTTGCGGCGAACCATTCATCTTTGCGGTTTTTACACCAACTATAAACCGCACCTTGCAGGAAATCACATATTCGTTGTTTTTTGGCTTTAGAGATGCCTTCAACTTCCGCAATTTTTGATTTTTCTTGTAGTAACATATTCTTCTATATATTAATAGATTGTATAGGAATAAAAATATACAAATCTCTGATAATTTCCAAATTACCTTTATATGTTTTCCAGTTCTGGTAAAGCATTGACCGCCTTTTCTTTCAGGGCATCGACGGCGCGGGTATATTTTTCGGTGTGTTTGAGACCGCTGTGACCCAACAAGGATGCGACGGTCTTGATATCCGTGTGACACTCGCCGAGCAAATTGACCGCAAAACTGTGCCGGGCGCAATGCCAAGTGATATGCTTGTCGATCCCGGCACGGGCCACCCATGTCCGCAAAGCCTTGAGGCATCCGGTATGGCTCGGTAGCGTAAAGATGGGAGTATTTTTGAGAGGCTTCTCGCCGATCAGTTTTAAAAGCGTATTGCTTAACGGAATAATAACGACAGACTGTTTTGAATGGCCCGTTGTTTTATTCTGATCGAAGCGGATGATCTTATTGGCATAGTCCACATTGCTGTATTTCAGATCGACCACATCACAATACCTCAAACCCGCGTAAAGGCTGAACAGGAACGCCCGGCGGACTTCGGTGTTCTGATACGGGGTGTTTGCCAGCATTTTGATTTCATCGAGGCTCAAAACGTCTTTTTTCAATGAAGTATCATCGACTACACACCGAACACCCGTGCATGGGTTCTTTAAAATAATATCCTGATCGACGGCATATTTAACGACCTTCTTAAAACGTTGAAAATAGCCCAATGCCCCTTCTCCTTTAGAATGTACCTGAAGATACTCGACGAATTTTGTCATCATCTCTTTGGTAATTTGTTCAGGCTTTAGGTTCGTTTGCATATTCGGGTAGGATTCGGCAAGAAAACTCCGGAAACGGCCCAATGCGCCCTCGATCATTCGTATATCTTTTTTCGTATAGGCTTTGATATACGCTTCGTAAAAATTCAAAAAGTTGATTTTTTGTTTGACCGGGGCGGCCTTGTCGTATTTACGGGCGATCAATATCTTCTCTTTGTCCATGCGGATTTCGGCGGCAAGGGCCAATGTTTCTTTGTTCTGTTGCCGTTCTTCGGGTGTCCGGGGATTGGGCAACAGATACAGGCCCAGAAATTCTTTCGACCGGATATGCTTGATATGCTCCCGGCCTGTCTTTTCGTTGAATACCTTGTTGTAGCCCATGTAGTATTCCAGATACAAACTTTGCCGACCGTCGGCCAGCGTTTTTTGCATCAATTTTGGATTTTCTTTGGTTTTTGTTTGCAATTTTGCCATAACAACCGATTTTACTACATTTGTATAGTACTGATTATATGGCGTAAAGATATAAAATAATTCCTGATTTCAGGGTGTAAAAAAGGTGTAAAAAATAACGGAAAATGCGTAAAACAAGAGAAAACAACCAATGTGCTAAAACACTTAAATGGCTAATAATTAACAGTATATATTCTTTTAGTTGGATGATATTAGATAGGTTTTGTATCGGCTCCGGGTACTTTTTCAAAATACCAAATAGCTGATTATCAACTATTTGGTATTTTTATTTTGACCTCCATGTCCGCAATTTGTCCGCATTTTCTATGAAGTCGGAAATTTTATCAAAAATTGCACAAAATCAAATTTTCGAGATTGGGGGCTTCTGTTATTGTCAATTAAAATAAAGAAAAAAGGATTAAGACATCAATCTTAACCCTTCTCTGCCATATTGTCGGTAGCATTCTGCGCTATGTCAGCTATTTCTGCCAAAAACAAGTCGTTTTATCGTTGGCATACCTATTGATGTGGAAGTTTTTGCGTATTATTCTCAATCGGATAGGAGGTGGTTATGACATAACAGATTACAATTTAGCATGGTGAATTGCTAACCCTGAACAACGATGGCTATGGGTAATGAAGAATCATATTCTCTCATTAAAACGGCTGCAAATATAGCGATTCACCTACAATTTTGCAAAAACGCAGAACAATATCTATGCCGAACCGCCATCATATAAAAACCATTTTTATATGGGGAAAAATTTACATTTTAGAAGAATTCCCGACTATGTCGAACAGGGAATTGAGAGAATAGAATCTCCATACATCCTTGTTGCAACTACATTGGTAGTTAAAGAAGAACAAATTAAGACAGGTGAATTTGAGCATCTTGGGATTCAATTCATTGATAATAAGTTAAATATTTCGAAGGTAATAAGTCCTGAAAATTTGAAAGGACGGTACGCTAAACGAAATCTAAACGGATATGATATTGTGCACAGAGACCTCCCGAAAATTCACAAAACATATTCTTGGGAAGTGCCTAACTTCGGAGATCCGGATAAAGGTTATCACGAAATCTGTGTTACACGGCTGGTATATCAAAGGAAACATATCGCACCTAGGGAATGGTGTATTCGAGTAGAACTTTTAAAAGAAGAACATCTTGATGATGGTGTCCGATTGTTTACTTTTAAGATAACCGTCGATACGATTCTTTGTAAAACGGAATCATTGTTCCGAGACGATCTTTTCTTTGCTCTTAATTTATTGCAAGAAAATACTTTCTCATGCAATGTTTTCGATGCGAAAACAACAAAAGAGGATTTTTTAAAAACTCGTTCAGTCGGATGGGAAATCTTTCCTGCCGGTAGTTTAGAGCGAGCTATTTGTTATGCGACTTCTCAAATAGAGAAGACTGACGAAGTCAAAAAAAGAATTGAACATCGAGCTGAATTTCTTCAATCATTAAAACCAACAGAATATATTGTTGGTTTCGGCATGAACCGCCGATATTTTGGTGCTAAATTTAAAGATAATTTGGTTGTGTTTGAAAATATAGAATATGGTAATGCCATCTATATTTTATTCGATAACTGGATGGAAATAAGCAAAATGAGCCGTATAGAAATCTTGCAACGAAAAGAAAAAGATTTCATTCGTTTGCCACATCGCAAGAACTGGGAACAAGTGTTAAGGCACAATTTAGATAAATTACGTTAAGAAGTATTGAAAAGGCAGCCTTTACAATAAGTGTGTTCCCTATTTCCGTACTATAAAAAAATAGATTTCACCCCATCCGAAGTCGGTATGGGGTGATTTTAACTTAATACAATAATATCATATTTATTATAGTATCGCTAAAATAATATTGGAGCGCGGCTTTTATAGTCAATTTTAATGCTTACCTTTGTAAGCAAACGGCTTTTAAATATAATGGGAATTAGTAAACTTCTTGAGGAATATTAAACAAAACCAAGAAAGTAGCTCTATGGCCCCGATGAATCCGACCCCGGATAATTATCCTGCAGAGTATGCTAGAACTATGGCCTTTAACAAGGCATTCAAAGATTTGCTGTCCCAAGACAAATTCATAGCCCGAAGCGACTATGAGAACCTCGTTGAACAATATCGTGATTTATCGCAATCTTATGTAACGCTCGTACAATCGAATATACTAAACGAGTATGTTGCCAAGTATAATCTCGATATTGACGTCATAAACTATTTTCGTGCGAAGTTCGATGAAATGGCCGATCTTGCAACGGAATCGCCGACTATTCGAAAACATAACGACGCTTATATTTCGCGACATATTGAATCTGAGAAGTCCTATCTCGACAACATACTCAAAGCCTGTGATCCGGCCATATCGCTCGATAGAGAGCAACGCGAAGTGGTGCTTTCGGAAGAGGATCATACACTGGTAATCGCAGGAGCAGGAGCCGGTAAAACGACCACGATCGCGGCCAAAGTGCGGTATCTCGTAGAAAAACAAGGGATCGATCCGGATCAGATATTGGTTATCTCCTTTACCAATAAGGCCGTCGAGGAACTCCGAGGACGCATAAACGGCAATTTGGGAATATCTTGTCCCATAAGCACATTTCACTCCATCGGCTATACGATTTTACGTCAAGGGGAAGAGGAACGTAAAAAGATTGTTGAGGGCGGATATATGTACACGGTTATCAATAATTATCTAAAATCGTCTGTGCTGCGTAATCCCGAGGTGGTAGACAAATTGATTCTCTTCTTCGGCTCCTATTTCACTGCTCCTTATGAGGGAGAGAAGCTCAACGAATATTTTCAGTTCGTCGCCAACGCGGACTGCTCGACCCTGAAAGGCAATCTGCACGAATACATTCAACGTATCATTGATCGTAAAACGCTGAAAACGCAGACGTTGAATAACGAGGTTTTACGGTCGATGGAAGAAGTGCGTATCGCCAACTTTCTATATATGTATCAGATAGAATATGAATACGAACCGATATACCAGTATCCTATCCTTGATGCAAACAAACCCTACACGCCCGATTTTCGTATCAAGCAAGGCGATAAGGTTTCGTATATCGAACATTTCGGGATAACCGAAGACCACAAAAGCAATCGTTATACGGAGGAGGAGTTGGAGCGATATGTCTCCCGAATCGACGACAAAAAGGAAGTGCATCGGAAACATAAAACCGATTTGATATATACTTACTCGCAATACGCCGATGGACGGGACTATCTTCTTCATTTACGGGAGCTGCTTGTCGCGCATGGGTACGAGTTGAACAAACGTCCGACGGAAGAAGTCTACAAAAAATTGGTCGAGACAGAAGAGAGCAAATACATCACACGCTTGACTTTTCTGCTCTGTACCTTTATCAACAACTTCAAGACGCAAGGCTACGGATTCGAGAAGTTCGCAGAGTTCAAGGCTGCGAATAAAAACGTCCGAACCAAATTATTTCTCGACATTTGCAAAGTTTGCTACTATGAATACCAAAAAGTATTGGAGGAGCAGCATTGCATCGATTTTCAGGACATGATTAACGAGTCGGCCGAGTTAATTCGCCAAAAGCGTATCGACAAGGAGCAGCTCGATTACAAATATATCATCGTAGACGAGTATCAGGATATTTCGCGGCAACGTTATAATCTTATCAAAGAATTGTCGCAGTTGTGTAATGCCAAAATCATGGCAGTAGGTGACGACTGGCAGTCGATCTATGCTTTCAGTGGCTCAATTCTACCGCTGTTCACCCGATTTTGCAAAGCCGTCGGTTATGGGCAGGAGTTGAAAATCACACGCACCTACCGCAATGCACAGGAGATAATCGACATTGCCGGAACATTCGTACAGAAAAATTCGGCACAAATCAAAAAGGAGCTTGTCTCCCCGAAACGAATCACCAATCCGGTTATCATCTATCCGTATGTCGAAACTTTCGATAAAAGAAAAGAGCGGCCGGAAGGCGGCAAATATCACTATCTGGGAACCGCTGTAAACAAAGCTATTGAAGAAATATTGGAGTATAATGCGGCCGAAAAAAAATCCCGAATCGCATCCATCCTGTTGATCGGTCGCTATGGGTTCGACGCGAGGAATCTCTGCTATTCCAAACAATTCAACTACGATGAGAAAACGGGGAAAGTTTACTCGGTAAAATACGGAAACAAAATCAAACTCCAGTTCTTGACGGCCCACAGCTCGAAAGGTTTGAGTGCCGATAACGTAATTATCATTAACGCAAAGGATGAAATCTACGGCTTTCCGTCGAAAGTAGACGATGATCCAGTGCTGAACTTGGTCGTATCGAACGATACCTCGTATAACTACGCCGAAGAGCGACGGTTGTTTTATGTGGCACTTACCCGAACCAAAAACCGGGTGTTCATTGTTACTCCCGAAAAACGCCCCTCGGAATTTATCAAGGAGTTGTTGAGCGATCCGAAAAGCTATCCCAATGTTACGCTGCAAGGAGAGTTGAAAACCGACCTCTCCATCTCGAACATCGTGAAAGATCGTTGCCCAATCTGCGGCTATCCGATGCAACTGCGGTGGAATAAGAATTATGGACTGCGACTATGGATTTGTACCAACGATCAGGAAATCTGCGGCTTTATGACTAACGACAAACGCGGCGGTGAACTCTCCATTCAAAAATGCGATTGGTGCAAAGACGGGTATTTGGTCGTAAAGAAAGGGCGAACGGAATATATTTTAGGGTGTACGAATTATAAACCGGATAAGTCAGGATGCGGTCGGCTGCTCAGTCAGGAACATTATCGTGCATGGAGAAAGGATGACTTCGGCGTGGAAGATCTGTCGAAAGATAAACCTGCTTATTTCCGTATACCTGAATCTTCCACAGCGAATCCGCAAGCCCCCGAAATGATTCCAGTGAAAACGAACACCACGAGAAAAAGTGCTGCGGTACACACGATCGGTTATTCGGAACGGATGATCGAGAAAGACGGGTTCAAAGTGATTGTAGATGCAAATGGCGACATACTTACTGACATGCAACTGCTCGCCAAGTTGCGAACTCTAAGACAAACAATCGCACAAGAGAACGGAGTGGCAGCGTCTCGCATCATGTACGATTCAGTATTGGTCCTTTTGGCGACGGACAGACCGCTGACCCGCGAAGAGTTTATCGATATAAAAGGAATCACTATCAGTACATACATGCGATTCGGCGAACGATTCATTGCTGAAATCAAGAAACACGTCGAATCCTAATTACAGAAAAAGCGATGCGTATAACGCATCGCTTTTTCTACATGAATAAAATGCTACAAATCATCCATTGTCGCAGAACGAACCGTATCCGTATTTATTTTGTCATAGTATTTGAGTAAAACGAAACACTGCCCGAAGTCTCCTTTCTGCAAAGATAATTGGATGTCGCCTTTAGTCGTCTCAAAGGTTGTGTACCAAGTACAGCGATCCATCATCAGTTCATGCAATTTTTCATTGTTCGTATTCGGGTTGGTTCTCCCTTGAAACTGCTCCACAACCTCAGTCGGTTCGCTGTATTTTTGAGTTAACATGGATTTAAGATGGTCATAATCTCTTTCCAGCGAGCTCCAATCATCGTGCGAGGGAAATATTACACCGATTGTGCTGACTACATTTACAGCTTTCAGCGTGGAAACGCCTACCGTACAACTCTTGAAGCCTGCGAAATCACCTTGCAGAATAGCTGTACCGTCCTGCGTCCCAAGATACGAAAACCCGGCAGCTTTCATTTTCGACACATATTCATTAAGAGTTCCGTCAATAGGTACTCCTTTGAAAGATAGATGTTCCGATTTGTCTTGCGCCAATGAAATAAGAATTGTATTTGCAAAAAGCAATAAAAAGATTAACCGTTTCATAATAAGATAGTTTGAATTATTTTTATTTTGCGAATAAACCATCTAATGCGCGCATTATCGCTTGACGAATATCGTCCGCTTCGGTAGAACCCTGGCCCTCTGCGGTACAGGAGCAAATTATTTCGTGTGTATACGCCGATATGAATTGGATCGTTACTTCTATTGTGTAACCTAATCCTCGGTTTCGTCTGCCGCTTTCACCATAGTTTACAATTAACGTTTCCTTTGTTAATTCGGAATTCAGTTCGGGTAATATTACATATCCTTTTTGAATCAGTATGCCTGCAATGACATCGCAGGGATTGACGCTTTTGGTCGTCGATGATCCGTAGATTCCATATTGTCCTCCGTAGGTGCTTCCCGTGCTGGACGTTAATTCCTTAGTCGGTGAAATGTAAACATATTTGAACATTTCAATCGGAGAATTTTTTACAATTACTGGAGTTCTGAGTGGAGCACAAGCATTCATCGATAAGATGATGCAAATCACCAAAGCCAATTTTTTAAGAGTGTACATATGCAATCTGTTTTGTTCTCCAGCTACCACAAGAACCTTTATAAAACACGAAGCGTGGAGCTGCAATGCCACATTCTAAGTCGGAGGTCGTAGGAATAACCTTTATTCAGAGATATGGTAATAGCAGCCCACGCTATACGCGTGAGAACCATTACGCCTTTCTCTCTGAATAGTCTTGAATTTCCTACGTTCCCGACTTCGAGATAAGCATAACGCTTCTTTTCATATGTCTGGAAGGAGTTGTCTCTATCCAAATAACAAAAGTAATGAAAAACTTCGTTCCACTCGAGTATTTATAATACATTCTATAAATTCTACATTTTCAATCCTTTCCCGACACCTTTAGATAAGACATGATTATGTAGTTTTTCCGTTTGTTCTCTAAACCACCTTGTAATAGACTGCCCATCGATTTTAAGGACGAATTTTCGATTGTTGGTCTCGTCTGAAGAGATTCGTGCAATCACATTATTAGCATTAAATCGCTTTCGATGCGTTTCCGAATAGAGCATGCCGTTGTATCGTAACGGTTTGCCGCCGATGAGCGTCTCGGTCTGCTCGTCGTTAAATCCAATTTTGTGGCAAAATTCATACATGCGCAGCAGTTCGTGGAAATGGGGAAACCACGCCGACGCCTTGCGGACAAGCATTTGAAAAAAAGACACATTTTTTTCGTACCGCTTTTTGATGTCCGCTGTTTCCGTGATGTGTCGTGCCTGTACCGCCATCAGCTCCCTGCTGTGGTCGGCTTGCATGGTCTGTATCTTCTTTTGCAGGATTTCTATCGTTTCATCGCGTGCTGCAGCTTCTTGTCGCAATGACCCAATTTCCTGCTGTTGCCGCTTGACTTTCGGCGTTCCGATCATCGAACCGATACCGTCGAGAATGGCCGTGCCTACCTCGGCGGCGGAGTTTTTCAGTTTCTCGGTCTTCAGCTCTCCTTTTACCGCTTTCAGTTCCGCTTCGGCTTGTTCTTTGGCTATCCGGGTTTTCTCGGCCTCTTGCTTCTGTTGGGCGATGATGTAGTCCGTTCGTTCCAGATGTTCGCGTCCGGTCTGCTCTTTGGACGTGCCGCGTTCCATGCCGAGCGTTTCGGCAAGTATGGTCTGCATCTCACTCATGTCCTGCGGCGAGAGTTTACAGGACTTGCCCGTGTCATGGTCCATCCAGTCCCACACGATATGGGCGTGGTAGTTCGGCTTCCATGAGGTTTCGTCGCCGGGCGTTTCGTAATGCCCCTCGTCGCGGTGGATGAAGATTTGCAGCGGCGTAATGCCCCATCGCTCCTTACACACATCGCAGAAACGCTGCAACTGCTTCATTGAGGTATCTTCCTTGACAACGACCACGCCCTCTTTGATCGGGGTACTGCCACGGACTACAGTTACCTTGCCCGTCTTCTTGTTCACCCGTTCCCGGTCTTTGGTCTGCATCGCCCGGCCTGTCTTTTCCTTGACCATTGCGGCTATCTGCCTGTTGCGTTCTTCAAGCGAGGTATCGCCCAGTTCGGGCGATACCCATTCCTCGTTTTTCGCCATGAGGTCGGTACGGATGTATATCTTTTCTTTGCGGATATTGGCGAGATATTCCGCTGTCCGCCTGTTGTGCGGTCGGCTGCTTCCGACATTACAAGGCTTTATGTTGATGGATGTCTTTGCCATAATTGTAGTGTGTTATGGGAAAGGCGTCTTTCGGACGCTCCTTTCCTTTTGTGAGATGAATGCGATGATTACCTTTGTGCGGGGCCTTCCGCTTCTGTCGTGCGGTCGTCGGCCATCGAGCCGGAGGCTTCGACCGTCCGAACGGTCGTCAGTCCGAAAGACCGCAGCGGGAGTGCAGAGGGGTAAACCCCTTGCCGGGTCGAGGGCAGCGCCCTCGCGGGTTTTCAGGGCAGCGCCCTGAATCCCTCGGAAGAGCCCACAACTACCGAAACGAAGCCGGTAGTTATAGTGGGCTATATCAAGGCAAGCCTTGAAATTTCCCTGCCACTCCCTTTGTTCGTCCGACCGTTAGAATTTGTGGCCGGGGCCTCTCTTTTTCACTGGGGACATAGCACATTGCCATTCCGCTTCCTGTTGTTGCCGTTCGTGAGGAGGGACTTGCGGGATGGCAAGGCTGTTTTTTTCTTCACTGGCAAGCCTGCGTTTCTCCTGCCAGTAGTCGTTCAGGTCTTTGTGGTCGCGGTAGAAAACGGATTGGTCGATCATTTCGGACGAGGGTAAGGATTCTTCCAGTCGGGCCAACGCTTTCCGCCCCGCGTCGTCGTTGTCGAGAAAGGCATGGACGACCCTATGGCGTGCAAGGAAGGGAACGGCCTTTTGCAGATTCGTTACCGAGTTGAGTATGGCGGTATCAATCGACGGCGACAGGTTGGCTTCGCCTTCCTCCTTCGCGCCTCGGCAATTCGCGCAAGCTCGATTGCTCTCGGCTTGGCGTCGGTTGCCTTTCAGCGAGAGATAAGATAGAAAGTCGATAAATCCCTCGAACACCATTGCCGTGTCGCTGCCGTTGTCGAGGGTGGTAATGTTCTTGGGCGTGCTGCTTCCTTTGAACCGGGGATTACGCAGTTCCCAGCCTCCGGCATCGTTACGGAACCCGATGGCGAAATACTCTTTGCCGCCGGTCGTGTAGCGCACCTCGCGGCAATAAGTCCGGGCGATGGCAGGGTCTATGCCTCGCCCTGTCAGGTAGCCGAGCAATGCCGGGTGGGTCAGTTCGCGGTCGGAGAGGATGGCGAGGCGGGATGGTGTCGGTTCGTTTGTTCTTAACGCTTCGACGTGGATGGGGACGAGCATTCCGTGTTCTCCTATCGCAAGCCTTCGTGCGGCCTCGATCTCGGAGCAGCCCTCCATGCGGGCTACAAGGTCGATGATCGAGCCGCCCTCGCCCGTTCCGAAGTCGTGCCAAAGGTTCTTGTCGTAACTGACGCTGAAACTGGCGGTGCGTTCCTCACGCAGCGGCGAGAGGTACATGCCCCGGTTGCCGTGTTCCCTGCATGGAACGATGCCCCGCGATGCAAGGTAGGAGCGGATGGCAATGCGCCGTTTTATTTCTTCGTAATTCATGGTGGCGTGTTTTTACGGTTGTTTTATGGTTGTGTCTGTCCCGTATATGATTGTTCTATACAACGTTACCAGACTGAATCACCCTTTCGGGGAAAGTGCATGGCCAGGTGTCGGGAGTCGTTTTTTTGTAATTTTGTAAGAGAACCGACGTAACAGACAGTAAAAGAAAAAGTTATCCGTCTTACAGATTTCTTACGCGGCCGGAGCTTTGTAAGTTTGTAGGGTTTGTAAGATTTTGTAAGATACTTTGTAAGAAATGTAAAGTATTGCATATAAACGGACTACCCCCGTTTTCTTACAATCTTACGCCGCCGTGTCGCCGAGCAGTTCGTCGAGCCGCTCCCTCGTGAGGGTGTAAACCCGTGCCGTCTTGCTGTCCAACCGTTGTATTTCGCCGTTGTAGGTTATCGTATAACGCTGGTAGTATGTAGGCGGTGCGGGCGACAGTCCCCAGCTCTCCGCAAGAATCCGCCGCACGGTGGGATGGTCGGAGCGGATGCCGCGAACCTCCAGCATGTTCACCATGTCGTTCACGTCGAAACGGTACTCCGCAAGATTTTCGGCCTCCATGATCTCACGCGCTATGGAGAGCATTTCGGCCTCGGTCTTGCCTCGGTTGTAGAGGATGATCCGCCGCAGGGCTTCGGTTGCCAGCAGGCGGGGCGCAAACCACATGCGGCTCTCTTCTTTGGTCGATAGCTCACGGTGCAGCAAGAAGAACAGGAATCCCGGCAGTTCGCGCCGCATATCGACGAGCAGATTTTGATTGTCCTGAGTTAGCGGCGGTACGCGCCGCACCCAGTAGCGCGTCTCTCCGGCTTCGATCAGGACGGGATTGCGCTCGTTGTTGGAGCAAAGGACGAACTTGCCGAAAAACTCTACTTCCCGGCGGTCGCGGCCCTTCGCTTCGGCTTTATAGCTGCGGGCTGTCGATAGGTTTTTGATCCGTTCGGAATCCTCGCGACGGTTCAGCAGCACTTCGTCCACACAGACCAGCAGTTTTCCCGTCCAGTCGTCGTTAAACTGCGAACGAAAATCCTCGTTGGTGTTGAACGTCATGTTGGCCTCGAAGATCAGCTTCAGGAAATTGAGGAAAGTGGTCTTTCCCGTATTGCGCTCGCCCGATACGAGCAGCAGGATCGGCAGTCGTTGCAAGGGGCGCAGGTAGAGCAGTTGCAGGTAGTCGTACCCCAGTTCTTGCTGTTCGCCGAAGATATGGACGAGAAAATCCCGGATATGGGGAAATTCGCCCTCGGCAGGTACGGTCGAAATCGGTTCGTAGCGGTTCAGGAATCCGTCGATCTCCCGGCGGTAGGCCGTATGGCTGGGAATGGTGCAGAAACCGTCGTATTTAGGTATTTGAGCGATATAGTCCTTGCCATAGTCCTGCCGCAATGTCTTGATATTCCACGGGATCAGCGTTTCGATACTCCGCCCACTGCTCAAAGGCTGACGCACGCGCTTGTAGATGGTAGTCCCCACACGCAGGTAAGGACTTCCGTTCTCGGACATTTTAGCGCACATGGCGACCTCCTTTCCTGCCGGTGCGTATCGCTTCCACGTCCTTATGCATGTAGCGTTTCCGCCCGCCGAATGGGTAGGACTTGATGTACCCAGTCTTTTCCCAGCACCAAAGCGTGGAAGAGTCGATTTTCAGAAGTGCTAGTACCTCTTTACGCGATAAAAATTCTTCTGCGGTCGGTTCTTCTGCGGTCTGTTTTATTCCTTTGGCCGCTTCCTTGAGAATAGCCTTCAAATCGTCGAGAGTAACAGTAACGCTGACGTTTGCCCCCGACTCCAATAAATCCCTTAAACTCATAATCGAAATTTTTAGGTTAAACATGGATTCGCTGGTCCCATTCAATCGGAACCGGGGCAAATGAAAAGGGAGATTTTTCGGAGAACAAAAACACTCGTTATCTCCTTAAAATCTCCCGTAAATATCTTTCGAGGGTGATTGTCAGCCGTCGTGCTCGGCCATATATTGCGTAATATCCGCTATGTTGGGAATGATGAATTGCCGGGTTTGCGGCGAGTAGAGTTTGCCCTTGATGTAGGAATCCTCCAAGTCTGCAAGCGGAGCGAATACGGATTTCAGCCACGGCACGACCTCCTGTTTCAGCTGTCCGAAATAATGGGCCATGTTCCACCCGAAATGGAACAAATCGGCATTTTTAAGTTTTTGCGGATGGATGGGTGCGAGTTCTGCCGGGCAAGGCTGATTCAGGGCATAGGTTTCGATGTAGCAATCGAGCCGGGCCAGTTCGTCCGGCGTTATGTACGGACCTACGGTTAGCTGGCCGTAGCGTTGGAACAATGCGATTTTTTCCCGCTGTTGTTCAGCCAGCCGCTTGTCGGCTTCCTGCTTGATCCGTTCGATGTCCGGGGCGGACTGTTCGGCAACAGGTTCGGCGGGTTCTGCTTCCGCTTCGCGGCGTTTCTTCCGGGCTATACGCGGCATGAATACCCGGACAATGAAATCCGCGACGCTGGAAGATGCCGTTATAATGGTCAGATAGAATATCGCGCAAATACCCAGCACGATCAGAAAGACGAGATTCGCCGTGCCTGTATCCGCACCTTTGGCCAATATCACGAACCGCGCGACCATAGACACGAGAAGCCCGGCGACAACGACTATCGCCAGCAGAATCACATGACTGTCGAACTTGCGGAAATCCATCGCGTTATTTCAGTAGTTTTCTCTCATCATTATTCTCCAATACCTGCATCTGCTGAATGGCGATCCGATTGAGTTTTACGAGCCGTTCGCCCTGCGGCATTTTCTGGTCGATGAATACGGCATTGAGGTTTTCCATATTGGACAGACAGATCAACTCGTTGATGGTAGCATAATCGCGGATATTGCCCTTCAGATTGGGATTCTGCTCGCGCCACATCTTTGCGGTCATGCCGAACATGGCAACGTTCAGCACATCGGCTTCATTGGCATAGATGATGCTCGCCTGCTTCGCGGTCACTTCGGCCGGAATCAGATTTTGTTTGATCGCGTCGGTATGGATGCGATAATTGATCTTGGACAGTTCGCGTTTTGCGCTCCAGCCGAGTTGTGCCTGTTCCTGCTCTTTCAGGCGCTGGAATTCCCGAATCAGATAAACCTTGAATTCGGGACTGATCCACATGGCAAACTCAAATGCAATATCTTTATGGGCGTAAGTACCGCCATAGCGTCCTGTCTTGGATATGATTCCGATAGCGTTCGTTTTCTGCATCCACTCTTTTGCGCTTAAACGATAGCTATTCAGACCCGCCTGACTTTTAATTATGTCGAATTCGGCATAATTAAAATCGGGATTGACCAATTTTTCCCATATACCGAGAAATTCAACGGTATTTCTGTTTCTCAGCCAGTTAGAAAAGAAGAACTCACCGTCTTTGGCTTTCAGCATATCGGTAAGGCTTATATAGTCCTCATCGTTTACCTTTATGACCGATACGGCAACATCCTTTACTGTAATCTTTTCCATAATTATGTCGTTTTCTTAATCGCAAATATATATTAACATTTTGACAGATAGAGATTACCGATCTACTTATGCCTGTTCCAAATACCCGATCATCTCCTTTTTCATATCGTCGTCGATGTCGCGGTAGCGAGCGAACGCTTTGCTGCCTTCCTTATGCCCACTCAATGATCCCACGAGGTTGGGGTCTTTCACTTTTTTATAGATATTACCTATAAATGTACGGCGGGCCATGTGCGACGATGCTAATTCGTATATCGGTTTATGCACCTCCGCGCGTGTCCGCTGGTCGGGTACGGTTACAATGCGGTCTAGTCCGGCAAGCCGGAACGCTTCCTTGATCTTGCGGTTATAATGCTGTTCCGTGGAAAAAGGAAACAGACTTTCGCGCCCCTCCTCGCGGTATTTGTCAATCAGCGCAATAGCCGTTTTGCTCAACGGAACGCGAACGGTTATCGGGCGATCCTCTTTCGTCTTTCTTTGGATATACTCTATCGAATCACCGATAATATTCTGGTAGGTCATTTTGAACAAATCGCTGACGCGGCATCCGATGAAGCAGTGAAAGATGAAAATATCCCGCTGTATCTCGACCTCTTTATTGGCGGATAAGTCAGTCTCGAACAGTTTGGTTCTCTCTTCATTGGTTATGTAGATCGGGGTTCCGTAAACGATTTCGCCGATGGTGAAATGTTTGAAAGGATTGTTCGTCGTATGTCCGTTGTCGATAGCCCACAGGACGAACGCCCGGAAACGGGTAAGCATGTCGGCGACCGTATTCAATCCGCGCGGTTTGGGCATTCCTTTCGGTATTTCTTCGCCGTTCTCGTCGAGCACCGGCGGACGTTTCCGCTTCGGGGTTTTAAGCGCGACTTTCGCCGAATAGGGATATTGCTCGTATATCTCCGGATAACGCAGGAATACGGATTGTTCGTTGAAAAGAAAATCCTCGATCTGCCCTAATACATCCGATGTAAGGGTTGTGAACGAAAGCGAGAATCCCCGGCTCTCCTCCGCCCGCTTGTATAGCTCAAAACGGTGTAAGCAGCGTACCAATACCCGAAAATTTTTCAATCGGTTTTCGGACAACTTGTGTGTGGCAAGGTAAATATCTATCACGTCGAAAAAGGACTTTTCGTGTTCCTTTTTCGCTTTGGTCGGTTTGTGGAACCGCTTGACGATACCTTGCATGTATTCGCGGGTGATGGCGGCCTTGTCGGGTGCGGTGTTGATCTCCTGCTCCAACAGGTAGGTCAAGGCTTTAAGCCGGGAACGCTTTCCCAAAAGTTGTTCCCGTTCTTCTCCCTGAATTAGCGGGATATTGATGTCGTTTTTCTTACCCCAGCGTTTGCGGTCGATCCATATTCCGGAACCGATACGAATACGAATGTCGCGCGAAACGTAGAGTCGCAGGTTGATTTCCGATTCTCCGGCGCTGTTGGCCGTCTTACCGATGTAGTAGTTCGTCTGTGCCATACCTCGAATTTCTCTGTTTCAAAGGTATGTAAATTCACGAATACACACAACTTTTTGTGTCCGCAATTTGTCCGCATTTTCAGGAAACTACGAAAATTCCATTCTTGCCAATTCAAACGAATGCAATCGTTATGTATTGATATATAATATATTATGATTTATTTTCGATTTAGTGGATTTGCATAGTTTTTGACTTTTCAAAACCGGCTCCGGGTACAAGAACGGCCTCTCAGATACCCGAGAAGCCGTTCTTTTTTTGATTATTCCCGAAATGTTCCCGGTGTCCGATCGGATTCCAATGACACGACGGAATTTGTCGCGCTCTCCGCTTTGTCGTATCTTCGTTCGTCGCCGTTTTTATCCGGGATTATGCCTGTTTCTATTCTTACCGCCCTTTTCGACAGGGACAGCCCTCCGGAGGCCGTATGCTGTATTAATGTTACCTGTTAAAGCCCAGTCTTTTATGGTAACCGGTAATGTCCGGCAGGGACGTAGTACGAACCGTCCCGAGCATTACGGAAACTTTGAATGCCGCCAGGACTTACATGAGAATAGTCGCCTTGGCAATATTCCTGTAAATTCCCGTGTGTGTCGTAAGTCTCATGTATTCGCTTTTTCTGTCCTATCGCATGTGCGCTTCTTCCGGCATTTTCATAAGGCCTGTCATATTCGCCGAATTTGTCGCATCGTCTCCCAAACAATAAGCGGTGATCCTTCCTGCGCGGCAAACATGTTCCCATTACTTTTCGGTCGGCAAGAAACCGCCTGCTCATCGGCAACGAGCGTCCGCCCCGTACCACGACCTATAAACTGACGGATAATTTCCGCACTCCCGCTGTGGTTCCCGGTCTCCGGTCCGATGCTGCGGTTATTCCATATCGTACTAGTGCTCGGCAATCGGGTTAAAATACTTAAGTTGCCGTTGTATAGTATCCAATTTCTACATCAAATCACAACATCCGCTGTACAATGATATTGGTTATCAGGGTTGTATAGTATCCAATTTCTACATCAAATCACAACAATAGGAGTACTTACGTTAATTGCTTATTGTTGTATAGTATCCAATTTCTACATCAAATCACAACCAGTCAATTGGCAGTCCGAGATCTCTGTTGTTGTATAGTATCCAATTTCTACATCAAATCACAACCTCAGGTACTACACTTATTGATTATAAGGGTATTACATCCGTATGTGCCGCGAAAAAGCGATGTTCGGCGAACTGAGGAAGTCGATTCGATGCAGTTTTTCCGTTCTGCAAAACAAATATATCAAAAAAATTCCAGTTGTTGAGGTATCTCGGGACCGGCGCGTTCGACCTTGCCCCAGAAATTCAAAATCTCGCCGTATTGTTTGTCCGTTACGCTCAGGATGCTCGTCATTCCGGAAGGCGGCATCGATTTGCGGACCCGCCGGATATGGACCTCCATATTTTCCTTGGAGACGCAGTGCCGGACGTAGACCGAGTATTGCATCATCGCGAAACCGTCCTTTTCCAATGCCTTGCGAAACTGGGCCGCGTGGCGCCGTTCGGTTTTGGTATGGGTCGGCAGGTCGAAAAATACGAATAGCCACATGATACGATAGGCGTTCAGGCGTAATTCAGACATCTTTTTTACTCCAGTAGAGGAAACGCGATCTTTTTCCGCATTCCCGTGAAACATTGCGCCAGCGATGCCGAGGTGAAGGTCAACCCCACGTCGAGGGGCCGCAATACCTTTTCGAATCGCGTATCGGCATACAGCAGGCTCAGCAGCTCGCCCTTGACCGCTTGCGTCAACTGCGTTTTATTCTCGAGATACAGCCGGCAGACCAGCTCGTCGACGTAAGGGCGATAGGGTTCCATAACGTCGTCGGCCAGCGGAAAGGCGTTGTAGCGGTTCCGGTGGAAAATGCCGAACGCAGGGAACAGACCCGAGCCCATCAGTGAGCGGGCTACGGCCGCGCGCAGGATCGTATAGCCGTAATTCAGCAGGTTGTTCGGCTCCGCGCCCTCGCGAATACGGACGAACTCCTTGCCGAAAAGCTCCGACCAGTATATTCTGGCGGCGGCTCCTTCGCGATTATCCGCATCGCCGCTCTTGACGTTCTTGTAGCTGGGTTTCAGTTTGTCTCCGTCTTTGCCCAGCTTGCGCAGCAGGGCGGCCTGGTTGCGGATTTTCGCTTCGACGATCTGCTTCCACAGATTCTTTTTCAGCGGCTCGCTCGCTTCGATCTGCGCCCGGTAGCTCTCGCCCTGCGTTCGGTTGGAGTCGAGATTCATCAGCATGGCGTTGGGCATCCGGTTGCCGTCGCAAAAGACGACGGCTACGTTGCGATCCGACAGGGCGTTCAGCAGCGGGAGCGTGACGGTCGTTTGCTGGTGCTCGAGCACGACGACGCCGATGTCCTCGATCGGAACGCTTTTCCGGAGGTTGGGAGCCTCTTTCGTCGCGATAACCAACTGATTGTCTCGCAGACTCAGGCAGAAGGGCGTGGAGAAGAAGAGCGCGCGCTTGAGCATGGCTATTCGTGTTTGAATCGAACGGTTCCCGTAACGCTCAGCTCGAAGTCGAAGCCTTCGACGTAAGCGTTGAGTTGGGTATGGAGCAGATTGATGATGGGGCGGTATGCCTCTCCGACCTTCCATGTCCCGTTCTTGGATTTCAGCTCTCCCGCAGGACGGGCTTCCCGATGGTGTCTGAAGGTGCATAAGCCGTAAGAGTTGTTGCCGGTGGTCATAGAACTGAATTTCGTCAGCTTGTACAGTCTTTTAGCCAACTCTTGTTGCGTGCATTCGTACAGCTCCTCGGGCGTTTCTTCATAGAAAAGCACCATGGTTCCGGTTTTCAGGATGCACTTCAGCGGAAAGCCGTTCGCGTCCGATTGCGGAACGAGGTCGGGCCGCGCCGCCTTGTCCGCGCTCGCCTTGAAATACTGCGCCGCTTCCAGCGTGCTGACGATTTCGAAAGTCCGCTTGAACTTTCCTTGGTTGTCTTTTCCTTCGTATACGGCCATACAATAGTTGCTGCCGTACGATACGTAAACCGGTCTTTTGTGCGGGAGAGCGGACAGATCCCGATGTCGCTTCTCTCCCAAGGGTTTGGGAGATAGGTTCTTGCCTGCGAATATCCGCACCTTGCGGATAGGTATCCGCTTCCGCTCGTTCATCCAGATCGGATGGCTCTCCGTGTCCATGGCCGTCTTGAAGCCGACCGCGTCGATCGCTTCCTTGACCTTTTGCCGCACTGCGTCGTCGACGATATTATCCACGTCGGACGGCTGAAGCTGCCCCAACGGTTTGCGCACGACGTATCTCACCTCTCCTTGACGCTCGATGGCTCCGTAAAAGGTCTGCTGATGCAAGGCTCCCCGGGCCGTATCGCCCTGCGCATAGAGCGTCTCGCCGTTCTTGCCGGTCCGTATCCTGCCCCGGATGCGCAGCCGCTTGCGACTCTGCTTGGGCATATTGTCGGGCGTATGATGCGCGACGAGAAGCCTGCCGGCGACGGCCTCGAGGTCTTCGGTAAAAGTCGGCCACGGCTTTTCGAAGCGGGGTTTCGCTCCTTCGCCCCGTCTGTAACGCTCTTCGTCGCCCGCGTACTGCGCCCAACGGTCGTATTCGTTGCGGCCGATGCAGGCGATGACGATCGCGTCGAGGCAGTGATGCGTGTGGTTCACGCGCTCTTTCCGGGCATATTCCTCCTGCAATCCCCACATCCGGCGGAATTCGGCCGTGGTGGCGCCTTTGACCGTATGGATTCGCTCGAAGACCGTCTTCAGATAGAGTCGCGCGTACTTGCCGATGATGCCGATATCGACCCCCTGCCGGTTGCTGAACCCGTCGGGAACTTCCGTCATCGTGAAGCGCTCGTACTTGCCGCGCCAGTAGTCGAGTCGCATCTGCAGGATATGGCGGCGCTGTATGGCTCCGTCCTTTTCCGATTTGGTCGTAGCGCTTTTGCTCTTGCGCCTCTGTATTTCGATCTGTTTTTGCAAGCTGGCGATTTCCTTCGGCCACCCGAGTTCGTCGATCCTTGCCATGACGTCGGCGTGATTCGGGAGTTCGGACGGAAGCTTGTCGCGCTTGAGTTCGCGGTTGAAGCGGTTCTCGCAGAGGGTCTTGTTCATTTGCGAGTTGTCGCCTCCCCTCGCTCGGGGGACGGTATGCTCGATATCGAAACGCGCGGAATCGCCCATGAAGTCGGACAGGCCGATCTGTTTGCCCGTGTAGGGGCAAATGTGGTTCTGCTCCTTCCACAGACGGTACTTCAGGATGTCGTCGTCGGTGGGTTCGATCTCCCGGCCCGATTCCGAGGCGTATTGCCGGCGGATTTCGTCGGCGTACGCTTTGCGCTCGGCCTCGCGGTCGCGCTGGTACAGCTCGATAGCCTTGCGGCGGTTGGCATCGTTGAGTCCTCGGGCGAACTCGATGTGAATCTTCGTTTCGCGATCGATTTTCCCGTCGCGCAGCAACCGGTTGACCAAGACCCTCAAGCGGAACAATGCCCGCATCGCCATCGGATTGCGTACTGCCGGCGTTCGGGGCGAGCCCAGTTACAGGATGCCCTGCGCATCGGGCTGCGCCGTCTGATAGATTTCGATCATCGACGGATGATAGAGGCGTCCGAGGCGTTTTTCGTCGATGCCCCGGCAGTTGCGCAGATAGTCGCGGACGCATTGCTCCTTGGTCGTTCCCCTGTTCAGCGGATTCCGTCGGAAATCGGTTATCAGCGCGGCGATGTCGGCTTCGATAGCGCTTCGTTCCGATTCGTCGGAGTAGATGTCCGGAGGCAGCACCGCCTTGAGGTTGGCGACGAAAACCGCCTCGTCATAGCGATAACCTTCACGCAGGTAGGGCAGAATCTTGTTAATGGCATGGAGGCTCAGCGCAGCGTAGTCCTGCAGTAGGCGGATGGCGGCGAAACGCCCGGCCTCGTCGTCGGAGAGGCGCAGTTTCTGCTTTGCCCACGCGCTAAGCCGTTCTTCGTCGTCGAACGAGAAGAGCGCGTGCCATACGTCGCCGAGTATCTGTTCTCGGGTCTTTCCGGCCCCGAGCGTATACAGGTCGCATATTTTCGTCAGATAGTCGTCGCCGAACAGCGCAATGAGGGAAGCTGTGACCGGGCATCCCGTGACGGTGGCTGTCCGCGCGAAGTTGAAGCGATAGGGCGCCTCGCTACGGTCTCCTTGGCAGGCGTATCGGCCTTTGCCGGCGAGCTTCTTGGCGATCTCCTCGAAATCGAAGTGCGATTTGGTTCTGCGCCTGAAAAGCGGCAGGATCGTTTCGGTTTCCTGTCGCGAGAGCGGACGAGGTTCCGGGTCGTCGGGCGTCGTGATCCGGATGTTGTTGACGAAGGAGAGCATCCGGAACTCCTCGAATCGCGGATGCGATACCGGGCAGCGGCTTTTGCCCTTCTCGAACGTGCATCGGCCGACCGATCCCTTCTGCGATTTCAGCGGCCGTTGGTAGAAAATGGCGCGGTGCAATGCCTTCCTCAGATCGTCGGCGAGCCGCTGTTTTTCGCAGATGGCCCGAAATTCGGCCAGATAGTGCTCGTTGCGAGAGGTGTATTTCGTACGGATTTTCTCTTTTCGGGCGTAAAGCCGATAAAAGTATTCGCCCAGGTAGGCGCATCCGGCCTTCTCCATGTCGACCGTCAGGTCCTCGATGTTCTGTCGGACTTTACCGCTCTCGCTTTCGTCGCCGGCATCCTTGCGATTGCTCAGGAATCCGCGCCGCTGCGCCAGATGATATAAGGCCCGGCCGAGCGTGTAACGGTCCCTTTGCGTGTCGAGATCGAGCGTTTCGGTCAGCGCCTTGTAGCGGTCGCGGTAGGGATTCTTGTCCGTGCGGTCGTCCGTTCGTTGCCAGCGGATAAACTCGTCCGTCAGCGGATAGATTTTCTTCTGTTTCCAATCTTTCAGTTGTTCGTCGGTCAGAGCAGGACAGAGGTCGTGGCGAACGAGCACACGGAGCAGGTCGATCTTGCGCAATCGTCGCCGGGCATAATGACGGCGCAGGGCGCGGGCTGCGGTTCGGTCTTGCACGGCGGGCTTCTCGCTGTTCTTTTCGCGTGCCACGCCTTCCTGAAAGATGTCTACCCCTTGGTCGAGCAAGGCATATCCCGTGTCGTTCCGCTCTACGAGAGCCCATCCGATCGAGGCGGTTCCCAAGTCCAATCCTAATATTTTTGTCATATCGGCGTTCATTTATAGCAAAATTAAATAAAATTTTGCAATTTCAAGGCTTTTTTATTATATTTGAAGCGTAAGAGTTCTACATCTTATCACAATAAGGCTATAGGCCGAAGGTTTTATACCTATGTCTCCGCGTACTCCGTGGAGACTTTTTTGTGATCGGGGTTTGGTTTCTTAAGAGCGGATTTAAGCGTGGCTGCCGGGCTGCGGATTGGGTCGGACAGGACCGGTCTTGTCCGGAGCTGGACGAGATGAAGGAAGTCAGGAAGCCGAATCGGAGAGTACAAACGGAACGACAGAAAGCAAAAAAACGGCACGGGACACCGTGCCGGAAGACGTTTTGAGCGATTTCGGTGGAAATGTTCCGAGGGGAGGCTAATCTCTACCGTCGAAAAAGCCTTCGTTACGGAAACTGTAACAGGGGCCGGGCGTGACGATGATATGGTCGAGCAGCGCGATGTCGAACAGCGAGACGGCTTGCGCGACGCGCTCGGTCACCGTGCGGTCCTCCTCGCTCGGGAGTTCGCTGCCCGAGGGGTGATTGTGCACGAGGATCACGGCGTGGGCCAGCTTTTCGACGGCCCGCTTGACAATCAGCCGGTGGTCGACGACCGTGGCCGATACGCCGCCCTGGCTAATACGTACACGGTCGAGCACCCGGTTCGACGAGTTGAGATACAGGGCCCAGAATTCTTCGTAAGGCAGCTCGGCGATCAGCGGACGGAACATCTCGATTACGTCGCGGTCGGTCTGTACCTGATCGAGCGACCGGCTTTGCTCGGCTCTCAGCCTGCGGCCCAGTTCCAGCGCGGCGGACAGTACGGCGGCCCGGGCGATGCCCAGACTCTCGGCCGAGCGCAGTTCTGCCAGACTGCACCGGCCCATTCGCGCCAAACTGCCCTCGAAGCGGTCGAGCAGGCGCCCGGCCAGCTCGGTGGTCGGGCCGCCGGGACCGCTGCCGTGAAGCAGAATACTCAGTAGTTCGGTATCCGTCAATGCGGAGGCTCCCCGGGCAATGAGCTTTTCCCGGACCTGTTTGTCGGAAAGCGGGTGATCTTCCATGATGATCAGGTCTTTGATCGTGATGCCCTGCGGCGGGCATTTACTCTTCGATATGCTCCGCCGTGCCGTGCTCGCCCGTTTCGCGGAGCCGGATCAGAGCCGACAGAGCGGCTTTTTGCTCGGAGCTTTTCTTGCTGTGTCCCTCGCCGGTGCCGGTCGGCTGTCCGTCGATCGAGACGCTCGTGTGAAAGTGCGGGATTTTCTGTGTATAGAGCGGGCTCGGCACCGTGTCGAACGACAGGGCGCGCTTGTTCTTCTGGCTCCACTCGATCAGCCGGCTCTTGAAGTCGGTCTCCTGCTCGGTCATATCGACCAAATCGATATATCGATTCAACAGATGGTTTATTATCAATCTGTTGGTGAAATCGTACCCCTTGTCCAAATAGAGCGCTCCGACCATGGCTTCGAGCGCGTCGCCGTAGAGGTTTTTCTGCTGGGAACTGTAGTTGCCCTGCGTGATAATGTGCCGGTCGAGCCCGATACGGACGGCCAGCTTGTTCAGCGACGCTCGGCTGACGATGCGCGACCGCAGCTTCGTCAGAAAGCCCTCGTTCTGCTCGGGAAACTCGATGAACAGATAGTCCGAGACGATCGACTCGAGCACGGCGTCGCCCAAAAATTCGAGCCGCTCGTTGTTGATCGGCGTGCCGTCGTCCAGAAAAAGAGAAGCTGACCTGTGAATCAAGGCCAGCTTATAAAGCTCTATATTATTCGGGCAGACGCCGAAAATCCCGTCCAGTGCCTTGTAATACGCCTTGTCCCTGCTGTGATGCAGCTTCCAGTACAATCGTATCCGGTCGAGCACGTCCGTCAGATTTTTTTGAATATGACCGTCGAGTTGTGTCCGCCGAAGCCGAACGTGTTGCTCAGCGCGTACTTCACGTCGCGCTTCTGCGCCTTGTTCAGCGTCAGGTTGATCTTCGGGTCTATCTTCGGATCGAGGTTCTCGACGTTGATCGTCGGAGGCACGATCCCTTTCGTGATCGCCATGATGCAGGCAAGACCCTCGATCGCGCCTGCGGCGCCCAGCAGGTGTCCGGTCATCGACTTGGTCGAGCTGATGTTCATATCGTATACGTGGTCTCCGAACGAAGCGACGATGCCGGCCACTTCGGCCAAATCGCCGACCGGGGTTGACGTGCCGTGGGTGTTGACATAGTCGATGTCGTCGGGAGCGATGCCGGCGTCCTTGATCGCGTCGGTCATCGATTTCTTCGCTCCGACTCCTTCGGGATGGGGCGCGGTCAGGTGATAGGCGTCGGCGCTCATGCCGCCGCCGGCCACTTCGGCGTAAATTTTGGCTCCGCGGGCTACGGCATGCTCGTATTCCTCGAGCAGCAACGCTCCGGCGCCTTCCCCGATCACGAAGCCGTCACGGTCCGCATCGAACGGGCGCGAGGCCTTCTGCGGCTCGTCGTTTCGGGTCGAAAGAGCCTGCATGGAGTTGAATCCGCCCACTCCCGGAGGATTGATGGCGGCTTCGGAGCCTCCCGTCAGGATCATGTCCGCCTTGCCCCAGCGGATGTAGTTCAGCGAGTCGATCATCGCATGGTTCGACGACGAGCAGGCCGAAACGGTGCAGAAGTTGGGACCCCGGAAGCCGTATTTCATCGAGATGTGCCCGGCAGCCAGGTCGGCGATCATCTTCGGAATGAAGAAAGGGCTATATCGAGGGATAAAGCCGCCCTCAACATAGCTCTTTACCTCTTGGTAGAACGTTTCCAGTCCACCTATTCCGGAGCCCCAGATCACTCCGACCATATCGCGGTCGATCTTCTCCAAATCGACGCCCGAGTCCTTGACGGCCTGTTCGGCAGCGACGAGCGCATACTGGGAGTACAGGTCGTACTTGCGCAACTCCTTGCGGTCGAAGAAACTGGCGGCGTCGTAGCCTTTGAGCTCGCAGGCGAATTTCGTTTTGAAGTTGGAAGGGTCGAAATGAGTAATGGGTCCTGCTCCGCTCACACCTTTCTCAAGGTTGGAGAAATATTCCTCAATGCTGTTGCCTAAGGGGTTGATGGTGCCTATCCCCGTTACCACAACTCTTCTTTGTTTCATAGAACTTCGGTCAATTCGTTCGACAAACGCCTGTTTCAAAGGCCTGAAAAATTACTTCTTTTTCTCGCTGATGTAGTTGATTGCGTCGCCTACGGTGGTGATCTTCTCAGCGTCTTCGTCGGGAATCGAGATCTCGAATTCCTTCTCGAACTCCATGATCAGCTCCACGGTGTCGAGCGAGTCGGCCCCGAGGTCGTTGGTGAAGCTTGCGGCGGGAACCACTTCGGCAGCGTCAACGCCGAGCTTGTCGACGATGATGTCCACTACTTTTGATGAAACGTCTGACATAATACCAATAGTTTAAGTTTGACAATTGCGTTTATTCCGAAAAATAACTTCTATTTCAAAGCCAAATTTTTGCAAAAGTAATACTTTTTGGATTATTTTTGGTCATCCGAAGCGTTTTTTGCGCATTTAATCGGATTTTGATTCTGTAAATCATTGTTTATGATAAAGATAGCTGTGTTCGCCTCCGGTTCGGGGACGAATGCCGAGAATGTGGCCTCTTATTTCGCGGCAGGAGAGAAGGCCCGCGTGACGCTGATCCTGTCGAACCGTCCCGACGCGCCGGTGCTCGAACGGGCGCGCAGGCTCGGCATCGGGACGGAAATTTTCGACCGCGATACCTTTTATAATAGCGATCGGGTCGTCGAGAGATTGCGGCGCGAGGGGATCGGCTACATCGTGTTGGCCGGATTCTTGTGGCTCGTGCCGGACAATCTGCTCGGGGCTTACGGAGGCCGGATTCTGAACGTGCATCCTTCCCTATTGCCCCGGCACGGGGGCAAGGGCATGTACGGCGACCGGGTGCACCGGGCCGTCGTCGAATCGGGCGATCGGGAGACGGGCATCACGATCCACCGGGTCAACGAACATTACGACAGCGGCGACATCGTGGCCCGCTACCGCACGGAGGTCGAGCCGGGCGATACGCCCGAGCGGGTGGCCGAGAAGGTGCACGCTCTGGAGTACCGCTATTATCCTCTCGTGATCGAAGCGGAAATAGACAAACTAAACGTATGCGATATGAAGAGAAAACCATCGATGCGCCTGTTGCTGATCAGCAATTCGACCAATGCCGGCGAGGCTTATCTCGAGTACCCCAAGCGGCAGATCGCCGATTTCCTCGGCGGTGTCCGGCAGGTCGCTTTCGTGCCTTATGCGGCCGTGACGTTTTCCTATGACGATTACCTGACCAAAGTGCAGGCCCGTTTTTCGGAACTCGGCATCGATGTGCGTTCGGTGCATCGCGAGAGCGATCCGGTCCGCATGCTGTCGCAGGCGGAGGCGATCGTCGTCGGAGGAGGAAACACTTTCGCGCTTGTGAAGGCGATGCAGGAGCAGGGCTTGCTGAGGGTGATCCGCGAGAGGGTGCCCGAAGGCGTTCCGTACGTCGGCTGGAGCGCCGGCAGCAATGTCGCCTGTCCGACGATCTGCACGACCAACGACATGCCGATCGTCGAGCCGGCTACGTTCACGGCGGCAGGGCTCGTTCCGTTCCAGATCAATCCGCACTATACCGACGCCCATCCCGACGGTCATGCCGGCGAGACGCGCGAACAGCGGCTGCTCGAGTATGTCGAAGCCAATCCGTGCATGACGGTCGCAGGGCTTCGCGAAGGATGTATCCTGCGTGTCGAGAACGGGCGGATCGAGCTGATAGGCGAACGTCCGATGCGGATCTTCCGCAAGGGGCAGGCACCCTACGAGGTACGGCCCGGCGACGATCTGAATTTCTTACTGGATTAGCCGTGCAGTCGCGCGAGGCGGGCCTGAGGGGCGAGCAGGCGGCGGCCGAATGGCTTATTGCCAACGGGTTCGAGCTGTTGCATCGCAATTGGCGCAGCGGGCGTTACGAACTCGACATCGTAGCTCTGCGCGAGGGCGTGCTCCATGTCGTCGAGGTCAAGTGCCGCCGGAGCGGCGCGCTCTCGCCGCCCGAGGAGGCGATGACGCCCCGCAAGTTCGCGGCGCTGATGCGGGCCGCCGAGCATTATGTCGCGCTCTACGGCTTCGATACGGATACGCAGTTCGATTTGGTGACGGTCGAGTATCGGCCGGACGGGGAATGCGACCTGCATTATTTTCCGAATGCGATGACACCGCGCTGGTGACGGGCCGTGCGGAAAGAACGCTTGCCGCTCTTGCTTTCGAGCCCGACGGCTCCCGGTCGTTCGGCCGGCCTTTCGGTCGGGCGCGGATCCGGAACGCTTTCCGGCTCTCGGCGAAAATTCCGGGTCCGGAGGTCTTTTGTCTCCTGAGTGCGGGGGGCTTGCGGGTCGGCAATTTTCCGGACGCAACGTATCGAGATATGGTTGAATGGGGACGACGCGTGCCGGCATTTCGTTCCCTGCGGTCCGGAAGCCATTGCGAAGCGCGTTTCCCCGGATCGTTTGGCGGGACTGAAGGGAACGGGGCCGGCGATGACGAAGGCGTCGCGGATGCCCTGTCGCCACAGGAAGGACCGGATATGTCCCGCACGCAAGGCGGATCGGGTGCGCAAGCCGGTCTGTCTGCGTTCCGGAAACGTGCTGCGGATACGGTATAGAACTCCCGCATAGATGTCTTGCCGTATCCGGCTGTCGAATTTTCAACGCTTTCGTCCCGAAACGAAGTTCCTTTCGGCGAAGGGGTGCCGGGAAAGCGGATCGGACGCGCGGTCCGTAGCCGCAGTCCGCGACTGTGAGATTCCATGCGGGAGCTCTTGGCGTATCGATATGGTAATTATCTTGTTGTAGATTTCGCGATATGGAAAACGAAAAGAGAACGGTTCGCCTGATTTATCCCCAGTGGCAGGGCGGCGACATCGTCCGATGGGTTCCCGAGATAAGGAATCCCGACGATGCGGCGAGAGGATATTTTCTGGGAGCGCAGCTGCTCGCCTTTCTGGCTCCGCACAGCAGCGTGCAAACGCTGACGGTTCCCGTCGCCGACGGCATTGCGGAGCGCCGGGTGACGGACGGAGTGCTCGACCGCGATGCGATCGTTGCCCAGACGAGGGCCGCCGTGAGCATGCTGCGTGCCGGCGATCCCGACCGGATCGTGACGTTCGGGGGCGACTGCTCCGTCAGCGCGGCTCCGTTCGCCTTTCTGGCCGGGAAGTACGGGGATGACGCGGCCGTGATCTGGATAGACGCTCATCCCGACATCACCTTGCCCGGCGACGCTTATTCCGGCTATCATGCGATGGCGCTCGCGGCCTGCATGGGTCTCGGCGATGCGAAGATACTTGCCGAACTGCCTGCGCGCATCGACCCGTCGCGCGTGCTGCTGGTCGGTCTGCGCGATTGGGAGCGCGACGAAATCAGGGCGCGGCAGAGGGAGCTCGGCATCGCGCACCTCGCTCCGCAGGACGTGGCCGGCGACAGCCGCGCGGTCGTAGAGTGGCTGGAAAGTTGCGGGGCCTCGAAGGTGCTGATCCATTTCGATCTGGACGTGCTCGATCCGGCCGATCTCGTTGCGGCCGTGGGCGTCGTTCCGGACGGGATGACCGTCGATCAGGTCGTCCGGCTGATTGGCGACATTGCCCGGGCGCGGGAGGTGGTCGGTCTGACGGTAGCCGAGCCGATGCCCCGGACGGCCGTTCGGATCAGGGATATGTTGAAACGCTTGCCCTCGTTGGAGTAACCGGAAGTTCCCGTGTCCAGGTGCGGAGAAACGGCGCCGGAAGGGCGCCGCAGCCCGCTTCCGGCGCAAGGGAGGTTTCTCGGGTAACGGGAAAATCCGGAGCTCTTCGGGCGGTCCGTTACTTCTCTTCGGCCGGTCCGGTATCGTGGTGTTTGAGTACCCGCGCTTCCAGATAGAACACGATGTCCTCGGCGATGTTGCTGCACCGGTCGCCGATACGTTCGATGCGGCGGATCGCAGAATGCAGGTGCAGACAGTCCGTGATCGCGTCGGGATGCGCGCTCATGTGCTCGGCCAGCACGGCGATCGCGTCGGCGTTGATCCGGTCGACCAGATTGTCTTTGGCGAAGACCTTGCCCGCCATCGCGCTGTCCTCGTTGGCCAGGGCCGCCTTACACAGGCTCAGCATGCACAGCGTCTCTTGGAACATCCGTTTGAGTTCGAGCCGTTCGATCAGCTCCGGCGTGATCTTGTCGTTGAGGTTTTCGACGACGAAGACGGCGATGCCGTCGGCGAAGTCGCCTATGCGCTCCAGGTTGTTGTTGATCTTGACGATCGACAGCATCATGCGCAGGTCGACGGCTACCGGCGTCAGCAGCGCGAAAAAATTCTCGCACTCGCGGTCGACCGTCAGCTCGTAGGCATCGACCATTTTTTCGCGGCTGCGCACTTCGAGCGCCAGTTCGCGGTTCCGCTCGAGCAGGGCGGCTGAGACTTTTTCGACCTGCCCCTGCACGAGAAGCCACATCTCGGCCAGGCTTTTTTTGACGCGCTTGATCGATTCTTCGGTATGTCGCATGGATTTTCGGTATTTGATGTTTTTGCTTCAATCGGCGGTTTACGGAGCGTCCCGTTCGGACGGGAAAGCCTCTCGTCGCGGGTGTCCGATCCGGCGGAGGACGGCTTTGCGCCCGGTCCTGCGGTTGTCGTTTTTTCTCTCTCCGCAGTCGTTCGGGAGCGGTCTCTTTCAGGCGCTTGCGGCGCAAAGGTACCGAATCAGCCGAACCGGCCGGTCACGTAGTTCTGCGTGGCCTCTTTCGAGGGGTTCAGAAACATCTGCTGGGTCTGGTCGTACTCGACGAGCTCGCCCATGTAGAAGAATGCGGTACGGTCGCTGACGCGCGCCGCCTGCTGCATGTTGTGCGTGACGATGACGATCGTGTATTCCTTTTTCAGTTCGTAGATCAGGTCCTCGATTTTCGATGTCGAGATCGGGTCGAGCGCCGAGGCCGGCTCGTCCATCAGCAGGATCGACGGCCGCACGGCCAGCGCCCGCGCGATGCAGAGGCGCTGCTGTTGCCCGCCCGACAGCTCGAAGGCCGATTTCTTCAGCTTGTCTTTCACCTCGTCCCACAGCGCGGCTCCCTTGAGCGAGCTCTCGACGCGCTCGTCGATCAGCCGGCGGTCGCGGACGCCGTTCACGCGCAGTCCGTATGCGACGTTCTCATAGATCGTCTTCGGAAACGGATTCGGTTTCTGGAAAACCATGCCTACCTTTTTGCGCAGCTCGACGACCTCGACGTCCCGGCCGTAGATGTCCTCGCCGTCGATCCGGATCTCGCCGCTGAGGCGCGTTCCCTCGATCAGGTCGTTCATCCGGTTCAGCAATCGCAGGAAAGTCGACTTGCCGCAGCCCGAGGGGCCGATAAAGGCCGTGACCGTGTTACGCTCGATGCCGAGCGTGATGTTCTTCAGCGCGTGGAAGCTGCCGTAATAGAAGTTGACGTCTTTCGCACTTATGTTGATCATGACGATAGGGTTTCGTTAGTTCGTTTTCACTTTGCGGCCGAAATAGCGTCTCAGTCCGTTTGCCAGCAGATTGATCAGCAATACGATCGCGATCAGCACGAGAGCCGTTCCGTAAGCCATCGGACGGGAGGCTTCCAGATCCGTTCCGCTCGTTGCGATCACGTACAGGTGATAAGGCAGGGCCATGACCTGATCGAAAATACTGTCGGGCAGTTTCGGCAGGAAATAGGCGGCGGCCGTGAACAGAATGGGTGCCGTCTCGCCCGACACGCGGCCGATCGAGAGGATCAGCCCGGTGACGATGTTCGGGAAAGCCATCGGCAGCAGTACGCGCCAGACGGTCTGCAGTTTGGTCGCGCCGAGCGCGTAGCTGCCGTTGCGCAGCGAGTTGTCGATCGAGCGCATCGCCTCTTCGGTCGTCCGGATCACGATCGGCAGCACGAGCAGGGCGAGGGTCAGCGAGCCGGCGATGATCGAGTCGCCGAATCCGAGCGTACGGACGAACAGCGCCATGCCGAACAGGCCGAACACGATCGACGGTACGCCGCTCAAGTTGCTCGTCATGACGCGGATCACTCTGACGAGCCAGTTGTCGCGGGCGTATTCGCTGACATAGATGCCCGACATCACGCCGAGCGGAAACGCGACGGCGATGCTGCCCGCCACCAGGCAGAGCGTGCCGACGATAGCCGGCAGGATGCCTCCCTCGGTCATCCCGTTTTCGGGCATCGAGGTGAGAAATTCCCAACTGACGACGCCGGCTCCTTTGACGATGATGAAACCCAGAATCCATACCAGTATGGCCACGACCAGCAGGCTCGTCAGTCGGAACAGCCCGAAAGCGAGTTGTTGCGAGCGCTTCTTGCGTTTCGATATTTTCGAGGACGTTATCATGTTGTCCGTTCGTTATTGTTTTTTTCGTTTCTCGCGCGCCGGCGGGGAATCTTTCTCCGGGCGTCGGCGCGGTTTCCTTGTTTACATCGTCTTGGGCCGTCGGGCCGAAATCATCTCGACCGCGATGCTCAGCAGCAGCGTGAGCAGGAACAGGATGCAGCCCAGCATGAACAGCGCCTCGTAGTGGGCGCCTCCGGCCGGAGCCTCCCCCAGCTCGGCGGCGATCGTCGCGGGAATCGTCCGCACGGGCTCGAGCAGCGAGTGCGGCACGACGGCGGCATTGCCGGTTACCATCAGCACGGCCATCGTTTCGCCGACCGCGCGGCCGATGCCCAGCACGGCCGCCGCGGCGATGCCCGAGGCCGAGTACGGCAACACGACCCGGTGGATCGTCTGCCAATGCGTCGCGCCGAGCGCCAGACTCGATTCGCGCATGGCTCGGGGAGTCGTGCGGATCGTATCCTCGGCGACGGTGATGATCGTCGGCAGCGCCATGATTGCCAGAATCAGGCTGCCGGCGAGTGCCGTCTCGCCGACCGGCAGGTCGAAGACGTCGCGTACCAGCGGCACGACCGCGACGAGCCCGAAGAATCCGTAGACGACCGACGGAATGCCGGCCAGCAGCTCGATCACGGGTTTCAGCATCCGGCGCAGCCGCGAGTCGGCCAGCTCGGCCATGTAGATGGCGACGGAAAGCCCCAGCGGCAATGCGATCAGGATGGCCGCCAGACTGACCCACAGCGTGCCGGCCAGCAGCGGAATCAGGCCGTACTGCGGGGCCGGCGCGGCGGTCGGATACCATTGCCGCCCGGCGAAGAAGCTCGCCGGCGTGATCCGTCCCTCGCCGAGAACCTTGCCGGCGAAGTCGGGGGCGACGTACTGTTCGGGCAGATAGGCGATCATGTTCGGATGATCGGCCACGATCCGGCTCAGACATTGCGGCGCGCGGCTCAGGTCGGCTCCGAGCTCCTGCTCGGTCGCGTAGCTCGTGATGTCGTCGAGCCGGAAGACCAGAATCGAGTCGTCGGGACCTCCTACCTCGCTCCAGTTCGTCAGGTCGGCGTCGAATATCTGCATGATCTGTTCCGGAGTCAGGCTCTGCACCGGGTTCGCCCGGTTGACGGCTAGCACGTAGCCTTGCTCGACGGCCGGCGAGTCGAACAGACCGGCTCCCTCGCGGAACAGAAAGACGACGATCAGTACGATCACGATACTGGTCAGGTAGCCGCTCGCCATCAGGATTTTCTCGGCGACGGTCTCCGCTATTTTTCTCGGTTTCAGTTTCACGGTTTTCGGTGATTGGGTCGCGCTCGGACGGGCTTTAACGGATCGGAATGAAACCGATGGACGCCACCATAGCCTGTCCCTCGTCCGAAGTCAGGTAGTCGACCAGCGGCCGGACGGCGGCCTCGTTCGATTTCGTATAATAGAAGTAGAGCGGCCGGACGATCGGGTAGCTTTTCGACCGGGCATTGTCGAACGTCGGGGCGACGTAGCTCCCGCCTCCGTCGTAAGAAACGGCGAGCGCCTTGACCTCCGGGTTGAGATAGGCCAGTCCGACGTAACCGATCGCTCCGGGCGTCTGACTGACGGACTGGATGATCGCGCCCGTGGCCGGCATGCTCAGTACGGCCGGCATGTAGTTGCGGTGTTTGAGCACGCTCTCCTTGAAGAATTCGTAAGTTCCCGAACTCGTTTCGCGCGAGTAGACGACGATCTTGCGGTCTTCGCCTCCCACTTGCTTCCAGTTTGTGATCTTGCCGCGGAAAATCCCTTCGAGCTGTTCCCGGGTCAGTCGGGAGACCGGGTTCGAGGGATGGACGATGACGGCCAGCGCGTCGAACGCGACGGTCAGTTCCTCGACCGGACGGCCCGCCTGCTGCATCCGGACCCGTTCGTCGAACTTGATCCGACGCGAGGCCATCGCGATGTCGGTCGTGCCTTCGCGGAGCGACGACAGGCCGACTCCGCTGCCTCCGCCCGTGACGGTGACATGGGCCGAGGGATTTTTCTCCGAATAGTTTTCGGCGGCTTTCTGGGCCAGCGGCAGCAGCGTGTCGCTTCCCTTGAGTTTCTGGGCGCAGGCGGCGGCCGTCAGGCCGAGCGCCGCGAGCAGAAAGGCGATCTTTTTCAAAGGCATTCTCATCGGTTTGCCGCAAAGGTAGTCCGGGAGAATGAACGCAACTTTAAGAGACGGTTAAGATAGAGTTGCTTTTGGGTTAAGAAAAGGTTAAGCCTCGTCGCCGGACCGGCGACGGGAAAGTGCGGCGCGAACCTGCCGGCACGGAAACGAGCCGTCTTTTCTCATGCCCGCGCGGATGTGCGGAAGCATGCATGGAGAGGCTCGTAGCCGGCCTTACGGACGTTTCGTTATGTTCAGGAAGCGTTTTGTCAGGAATCTGCGGACCGGTTCGTCGTACAGTTTCAGGCACAGATAGGCCAGTATGACCGAGCCGACGACGAGGGCCGCGGCTCCGGGCAGCGACTGGGCGAACGTGAGGTTCTCGTTCTTGACCCATGCGTAGTACAGGTATATGAAAGGATAGTGTACCATGTACAGGGGGTACGATATGTCGCCCAAGAACTTGCATATCCGCGTCGTCGCCTTGTCCGTCGTCTTGCCCGAGGCTCCGAGATAAACGATCAGCGGGAAGACCGCGATGGCGCAAGCGGCGTCGTACAGCCCGTTCATCCACAGGTGCTCGCTGCCGCCGATCCGGGGCACGGCCGATACCGCGACGACTCCCAGAGCGCCTATCCAGAAAGCTCCCCTGACACGGACGGGCTTGAATACGCGCGACATCAGCAGCCCGGCCGAGAACGAGAACAGCAGGCGCAAGGAGCCGCCGACTATGTTCTCTTCCGTCAGGGCGAAGCCGACGCAGATGTCGCCGAGCGGTCCCCATACGGCGAACGCGGTCAGGCCGCAGCCTGCGAGCAGGACCAGCGCGGCCAGAGCCCGAGTGGGAAGTCTGCGGAGGAAAAGCGCGTAGAGAATGTTGCCTATGTATTCGAAGAACAGCGACCAGCTCGGGCCGTTGAGCGGATACATCTCGCCGACTCCCCGGATTTCGGAACCGGGGGTCGCGGGGATGAGCAGCGCATTCATCAGCGTGGCTACGAGCAGCATGGTCACGGAGATTTTCGAGACATCCCAGACCGGGCAGCCCTGAAAGTAGAACATGACGGCTCCGATCAGGGCTCCGATCACGACCATGGGCTGCAGGCGGATCAGCCTGCGCTTGAAGAAGTCGCCGACGGTCATCTTTTTCCACCGGTCGTCGTAGGCGTAGCCGACGACGAAGCCGGAGAGAATGAAGAAGAAATCGACGGCCAGGTATCCGTGATTGATTTTCTGGTCCAGATGACTGGTGGCGTAGGCTTCGAACAGATGGAAGCAGACGACCGTCAGGGCTGCCACTCCGCGCAATCCGTCCAGTAGGTCGTAATGCGGCTTGGTGTCGGCGAAAGCGGCGGCGGGAATTTCCGTTTGCGGCATGGGTTTCGGGAAGTTAGGGTTCGTAGTTTCGTTCTTGGCGTTATGCGAGCATGCGGGCAGCTCGACGATGCTCCCGGATGTTCGGCATAAGCGCTTTACGGTTCGGAAGCCGGCGTTCCGGCAGACCGTACCGGTCGTAAAAATAAGTTTTTTTTGTTATCGGTGCATATCCGCCGTCTCTTATATCGTGCGAATCCGGCCTTTCGGATTGCCGGATGCGCGCAAAGGTCCTGAGAAATGCCGCTTGAGGATTCTGAGTGCGACCGGAAACGCTGCCGCTTTCCCTGCGTTCCGGCTGTCCGGAAGAAAAAGCGTGCCGCTCTGCAAAAAAAATGAGTATATTGCGTATGAGCCGGAGGCGTTTCTCTCTGATTTTTCGGACCGGTCCGCGTCTGCGAACGGAGAGGCGTCTGCGGCGGCCGTTCGGACTAAGCCGGAGCTTTCGGGACTACGCGAGGCGGAAACGGCGGCCTGCGTTCATACTGCATGACCGTCCGCGGCCGGGGGCGATTCCGGAGTCGGCGTCTTTCGGGGCCGGGCGGTAGCCGGTCCGAGGGATAAAGTCGATAAGACGGGATGGCGGGGACCGTGTCCGGAGGAAGCGATGGACGGGCCCGTAGTCGTCCGCTCCGAAAGGACGAGACTCGAATATCGTCGCGTTTCGGGAAAGGGCTTCGAGCAGGGCGCTCTGCGGAGCGTGTGTCCGGGCGCGGTTTTTCGCGCCGGATGCTCCTGCGGGCGTTCGACAGTACTGCCGGAGCCGTATCGCGCGAGTTTTTGGAAATCGTCGGGAAAATAGGTAATTTCACCCGTCGTTTGACAGCAACGGAAAACAAACATAATGCGAACGCTATGTATTCCATATTGACCGAGTGCCCGCTGTTCAGAGGGTTGACGGAAGATCAGATCCATGAAGTTATCGACGGCCGCGGGGACTACACGCTGGCCGATTACCGCGACGGCGAGCTGATAGCCCGCCGGGATACGGCCTATTCGGGCCTGATGATTATCGTGCGGGGGAAGGTGCACGGCGAGATGCCCGCCGCGTCGGGGCGTCCCGTGACGATCGAGCCGCTCGAGGCTCCGCAGCTGATTGCGCCGGCTTTCCTGTTCGGCGGCTACAACAAACTGCCGATCGACGTGGTGGCCGACGGCGACGCGACGATCATGACGCTGCATCGGGGTTACCTGTTCGAGCTGATGCAGAGCAACGTGCTGATTATGTCGAACTTCATCGACATCATCTCGAACCGGGCCAACGTCTGGTCGAAAAAAATCTATTTCCTGTCGTTCCGCTCGCTGAAGGAGAAGGCGGCCGGCTACTTGCTCGGGCATTCGACCGAAGCTTCCCCCTCGGTCGAGATGCCCGACATCCGCGAGATAGCGCAGTATTTCGACGCGACGCGCAGCGCCGTGCAGACCGTGCTCGCCGAATTGGAGAAAAAGCGTCTGGTCGCCCTTTCCGGCGACCGGATCACGGTACTGAACCGCAAGGGGCTCGAGGATATTCTGAAATAACCCTATGCGATTGCTTTACGATCTGGGCATTCTGCTGATGAATGCCGGGCTGCGCATGGCCGCGCCGTTCAATCCGAAGGCCCGGCTGTGGGTTCGCGGACGCAAGGATATTTTCCGCCGCATGGCCGAGGTCGTCGGACCGGACGACGAGGTCGCATGGCTTCACGCCGCCTCGCTCGGGGAGTTCGAGCAGGGACGCCCGGTGATCGAGGCGCTCCGCGAGGCATGTCCCCGATACAAGATTCTGCTGACGTTCTTTTCTCCGTCGGGTTACGAAGTGCGGAAAAACTATGCCGGCGCCGACTGGGTATTCTACCTTCCGGCCGATACTCCGCGCAATGCGCGGCGCTTTTTGCGCGTCTTCCGGCCGAAAGTGGCCGTTTTCGTCAAGTACGAGTTCTGGATCAACTACCTGCTCGCGATGCGAAAGGAGGGAACGCGCCTCTACCTGATTTCGTCGATTTTCCGGCGCGGCCAGATATTTTTCCGGCCTTACGGCGGTCTGTTTCGCCGGGCTTTGGGCGCGTTCAGCCATATTTTCGTGCAGAACGATGAGTCGCGGGCGTTGCTCGGACGCATCGGCGTCCGTTGCGTATCGGTGACGGGCGACACGCGTTTCGACCGGGTCTGCTCGATTGCCGCTCGGGCCAAGCGGTTGCCTGAAATCGAGCGCTTCGCGGCCGGCCGGCCCGTTTTCGTGGCGGGGAGCACATGGCCTCCCGACGAAGAACTGTTGCTCGGGATGATCGATCACTACCGCGACGTCAAGTTCATCGTCGTGCCGCACGAGATCGACCCGGACCGGATCGAGCGTCTGATCGGCCGCATCGGTCGTCCGGCCCTCCGCTATACACAGCTAACCCCGGAGACTGATTCGGCGGAAGCCGGCGTACTGATAGTCGATACGATCGGCATTCTGTCGTCCTTGTACCGGTACGGCCGCTGGGGCTATATCGGCGGCGGTTTCGGCGCGGGAATACACAACACGTTGGAGGCGGCCGTATTCGGCCTGCCGCTGGCGTTCGGGCCGCATTACGGGAAGTTTCGGGAAGCCTGCGACCTGATCGAGTCGGGAGGAGCCGAGAGCATCGCCGACGGCGCGCAACTACTCGAGTGGTTCGACCGCCTGTACCGCGATCCCGCGGCGACGCAACGTGCCGGCGAGGCATGCAGGACGTATGTCGAGTCTCATCGCGGAGCGACTCGGCGGATCGTGGACGAAATTTGCAGATAACGAATTATTGAGCTATATTTGCCCGTCCGGCCGGTCCGGAGGCGGATTGACCCATGGTGTAATGGTAACACAGCAGATTTTGGTTCTGTCGTTCCAAGTTCGAGTCTTGGTGGGTCAACAAGTATCCCTGACAATCCGCGGGTTGTCAGGGATACGTGCTTGAGAATAGTAACGAAAGAAAATTTTCCGTTTCGGGCGAGTCCGCCGATGGTCAGTCCCCGCGCGGTATATTTTCGTCTCGAAATATTATGCATCCTGAATTTTGGTGTTCCGGCCTTGGTATGGACAATGTTCGTCCGTATATTTGTCATATATATACTGGTATCAGATTGTATATGGAGTGCAGCTGTCCGCCGGATTCGACCGGATGAGTTTCTCTTTTTGAAGTCGTGCGCCAGGCTTTCGTTGTTCCTGCGCGGTTTGCCGGAGGCGGAAAACGGAACCGGTGGGCCCGACGAATCGAACGGGATTCAACGAACCTTGAAATACGTCTGAAACGATGAAAAGAACCTTTTCTTTTTGGAGACCGGCGGTGTTTGCGCTGGTTTTTTCCGCTGTCGCCGCGTGTTCCGGTCCGCGGGATCACGCGCAGATTCTGATGCCGCGGCTGAGCGTGCCTTGGAGTGAGTCGGTGCGGATTCTGGGCGATTCCGTACCCGGAAAGACTTTTTACAGTGACTTCCTGATGATCCGGGACAAGATGACGCCCGCCCGCTGGCATGCCGTGGGCATTCATAAAAGCATGAACACGTTGTACCATGCTGTAGCCGATTCGCTGTTCGGCGAATGGAAGTTGCAACCCGATATCGTCAGCACCGATTCGGTCGTCCGCATGTGGGCTCCGTTCGCCATTTGGTCGCCTCGGGGCGACTCGGCTTATATGTACTATCATCACGGGTTGGGGCCCGACGGAGGCGATATGTGGAACAGCATGCGTGTTTTGGCTGCGGCCGGTCCCGATCTGGATCGGTGGACGAAATACGATGTGTACGCGGAACAGGAGGCTGCACCCGGCGTTCGCAACATAGTCTTTACCGGGCCGGTGCCGCGCGACGCCTGTATTTTTTTCGACGAGTCGCTGGATAAGTATATCATGTATTACGCCGACGACGCGCCGCGAGCTATACAGGCCCGCACGTCGGACGATGCGGTACATTGGTCCGAGCCCGTACCGGTGATGGGGATACCCGATCCGCAGGAGGCTTTCGTGACGCCCGAGTCGCCTTTCGTGATTCGTCGTGACGGGCTGTACTACCTGTTCGTTTCGGGTTTTGACTATGCCCGGGTGGCGCTGTACGTTTCGGAAGATCCGTTCGATTTCGGCGATCCGATAGCGAACAAGGTGGGTGAGATCAACGGACACGCCCCTGAGATCGTCGAGGAGAACGGACACTATTACATCGCTTGTGCTCATATTGCATCGGAGCCCGGAATGGCACCGGGAGCGGCGGACTTGTGGGGTACCTATCTGCAGGAGTTGGTTTGGAGTCCGGCCACCGAAGCCGAATCGGCCAAGATTTTCCGTAAGGACAGAAAATAGGGTACGGATTCGGGAAAATACGACAAGGGCGGTCCGACATACGGACCGCCCTCGGCGCATATCTCGGGCTTCCGCTTTGCATGGCCTACGGTCTCTTCGGCCGCGCAGGATACGCTCATCCGGTTGACTCCGGATTTCGGTCTCGCTCTGAGGCCGCGAGGAAAGAGCTTCGGCCGCGCGAATCAGTCGACGACCGGCTCCGCGTCGAACTTGCGGATGTCGATGCCGTCCGAGAGTTTTTCGATCTGAGGAAGCAGCGTCGTGAAGTGGCGGGTAGCCTCGTGGGCGGCCAGCACTTCGCCGTTCTGCCACAGTTCGACGATCAGCAGCTGCTCGGGATCGGTCGGATGCAGGTAGTGCTGATAGGAGATATTTCCGTTTTCCTGTTGCGAGGCTTCGGTCAGCTGTTCGAGCAGTCGCAACGTCTGCGGGCGGTTCTGCTCCGAGACGGTGATGGTTACCAGAATGTTGATCATATGCTGTGAGTTTAACGGGTGATCCGTTTGAGCTCTTTTTACTTTCCGCGCGGTTCCGCCTTGCTCCGCTTGGGGAGCCGTGCAGGGACAGGCGTTTTTCAGACAGGCGCGTTGTTGAACGCCTCGGCGATCTGGTCGGCGATCTGGTCGAGCGCCTGCTGCAGCTTGCCGCCGATCATCATTTTCATCATCATGTTCAGCTTGACGTGCAGCACGAGCCGCATCCGCGTGTCGCTGACGTCGGCGGAAACCAACTGCAGCCAGAACGTGAAGTCCATCGGCGAGCCGTCCTCGCCGGTCACCTTGACGAGCTTGAAAGGCTCTTTCTCGACCATGCGCAGCCGGACCGGGAAGCCCTTGGCCTTGAACGAGCAGGTGTTTTCGTCGGCCGTCCACCCTTCGACCTTGTCGGCGAGTACCGGGGTCAGGTTGTCGAAACGCGACAAAACGCCGTAAACCGTTTCGGCCGGACGCAGGATCCGGACGTGTTTGCTTTCGTACTTCTCCATAGCGATTACTGTGCCGATTTTTTCCAGTTCGCAGGGTCGCGCCGCCACTGCTGGAGAGTTTGCAGCTCGTCCTCGTGGACATAGCCCTGTTTCGCCGCCAATTCGATCATCGTCTTGTAGTCGCTGAGCGTGTCGAGCTTCACGTCGGCTCCGGCGAAATTCTCGGCGGCGGTCGGGAAACCGTAGGTGAAGATGGCCACCATGCCCAACACGTCGCATCCCGCCTCGCGCAGCGCCTCGACGGCGCTCAGGCTGCTCCCGCCCGTTGAGACGAGGTCCTCGACGACGACGACCTTGGCGCCGGGCCAGTATTCGCCCTCGACCTGGTTCGTCAGCCCGTGCGTTTTCGGCGAACTGCGGACATAGATGAACGGCTTGCCCATCCGTTCGGCGACCAGCACGCCGTGCGCGATGGCTCCGGTGGCGACGCCGGCGATGATGTCGGCGTCGGGGTATTTCTCGGCGATGATCCGCTCGAAGCCTTCGTAGACCTGCTTGCGAACGGCCGGATACGAGAGAATCTTGCGGTTGTCGCAGTAGATCGGGGAATACCAGCCCGAGGCCCATGTGAAATGATTTGCCGGATTTAATTTAATTGCCTTAATTTGTAACAGGCTTTCCGCTATCTTACTCGATAAATCGTTCATTATGAGTGTTTATAAAGTTTATGTCGAGAACAGCTGCATCCGCTTCGTCCCGGAAGGGCATGCCGGAGACGGCGAACCGTCGCTCGCGGTCGCTCCCGGCGAAAGCGTTTCTATGACAAAGTTGTTGCAAAAACTTCAATTTACCAAAAAGTTAACCGTAATATCCGAAAAAATAGAGTCCGTTTTCGGCGAGTTCCGCGCGTCGATGCCCTTGATCGAAGCGGGCGGCGGTCTGGTCTCGGATGCCGGGGGACGCGTGCTGATGATTTTCCGCAACGGGCGGTGGGATTTGCCCAAGGGCAAGCTGGAGCCGGGCGAGCGGATCGAGGAGTGTGCCGTGCGCGAGGTGTCCGAGGAGTGCGCGCTGCCGTTGCAGGAACTGCGGCGGGACGACAAGATCGCCGATACCTATCATTGCTACCGCATCGGCGACCGCTGGGTGCTCAAGCGGACGAGCTGGTACCGGATGCGCTATGCGGGAGCCGTCGCTCCCCGGCCGCAGACCGTCGAGGGGATTACGCGGGCCGAATGGGTCGCGCGCGAGCAGATTCCCGCCCGCTTGTCCGGGGCTTACTACACAATCCGGGACGTGTTCCGCGAGGCGGGACTCTCCGACTGATCCAACCGAACATATAGCCATGAAGAAAACCGTAACCGTATTGCTCGGCGCGGCGCTGTGCGTCGCGGCGGCATCGTGCGCCGAAGGCCCGCAGAAAAGAAACGACAGAATGGAAACGAAGAACTCGCTGACCGAGCAGGAGAAGGCCGCCGGCATCCTGACTGCCGAGGTGATGTGGAAAATGGGACGCGTGGGGGGCTCCGTCCTTTCGCCCGACGGGCGCACCGTGCTCTATACGGTGACCCGCTACGATATGGAGCAGAATAAGGGGACGACCGACATCTGGTCCGTACCGGCCGGAGGCGGCAAGGCCGTCCGTGTGACCGATCCCGGCAGCAACGAGTCGTCGGTCCAGTGGAGCGCCGACGGAAAGAAAATCTATTTTCTGTCCGACCGCACGGGCAGTGGTCAGGTTTGGTCGGCCGCGCCCAGCGGAAACAATCTGGCTCAGGTGACCGACATCGAGGGCGGCGTGGAAGGATTCTCGGTGGCTCCTTCGGGCGACCGGATTCTGTATATCAAGCGTGTGCCGGTCGTGAAGCGGAGCTCGTCGGAGCTCTATTCCGATCTGGGACAGTCCAAGGCGAAAATATACGACGATCTGATGGAGCGCCACTGGGACTATTGGGACGACGGAAGCTACCTGCACCTGTTCGTCGCCGACATGGCCGGCCGGGTGACCGGCGGGACCGACATCATGGAGGGCGAGCCGTGGGACGCCCCGCTGGCTCCCTATTTCGACGCGTCGGAGATCGCATGGAACCATGCGGGCACTCAGCTTGCCTATACCTGCAAGAAACTGACGGGTACGCAGTACGCGCTGAGCACCGACTCGGACATTTATCTCTACGACGTAGCCTCGGGCCGGACGAGCAATCTGACCGAGGGAATGCCGGGCTACGACAAGTATCCCGTCTTTTCGCCCGACGATTCGATGATCGCTTTTACGAGCATGGAGCGCCCGGGCAACGAATCGGATAAGGACCGGCTGTTCGTGATGAGTCTCGCCGACGGAAACAAGCGGTATCTGACCGAAGGTTTCGACTACAATGCCGGCAATGTCCGTTGGGCCGACGACTCGACGCTGCTGTTCCTGTCGCCGATCCGCGCGACGATCCAGCTTTGCAGCGTGCCGCTTTCGGGCGGTCCGGTGCGCGTGATTACTTCCGGCGCGCACGATCTGAACGCATTCTCGGCGGCGGGCGGGCGCGTCGTGGCCGAAATGACTACGCTCGGCTCGCCCACCGAACTGTTCGACGTGAATCCGTCGGACGGCGCGATGACGCGCATCACGAACACCAACGCGGAGATATACGAACATATCCGAATGGGGAAAGTCGAGGAGCGATGGGTGGAAACGACCGACGGCAAGCGGATGCTCGTCTGGGTCGTGCTGCCGCCCGATTTCGATCCGTCTAAAAAATACCCTGCCCTGCTTTACTGCCAAGGCGGTCCGCAGAGCGTCGTGAGCCAATTCTGGAGCTACCGGTGGAACCTGCAGCTGATGGCGGCTCAGGGCTACGTCGTCGTGGCGCCGAACCGGCGCGGCCTGCCGTCGTTCGGGCAGGAGTGGCTCGATCAGATTTCGGGCGATTACAGCGGACAGAACATCCGCGACTATCTGAGCGCGATCGACGACGTGTCGGCCGAGCCGTGGGTCGACCGCGACCGGCTGGGCTGCGTCGGGGCGAGCTACGGAGGGTATTCGGTCTTCTTTCTGGCCGGAAACCATCAGAAGCGTTTCAAGGCGTTCATCGCGCACTGCGGCATGTTCAACTTCGAGAGCATGTACGGCGCGACCGAGGAGCTTTGGTTTCCGAACAACGACCTCGGCGGTCCCTACTGGAGCGACTCGCCGGTGGCCCGCCGCTCGTATGCCAACTCTCCGCACAAGTTCGTGAAGAACTGGGATACGCCGATCCTGATTTTCTCAGGCCAGCGGGATTTCCGGATTCCGTACACCGAGAGCCTGCAGGCTTTCACGGCCGCCCGCCTGATGGGCGTGCCGAGCCGGTTGGTTTCGTTCGAGGACGAGGCGCATCAGGTATTCAAGCCGCAGAATTCGCTCGTATGGAACCGCGAATTTTTCAACTGGCTCGACCGTTACGTCAAGAATGCCGAAACTCCGGCGGAACAGACCGGGCGATAGGAGCTCGGCCGGATCGGGATGACGGACCGGTCCGCGAGCGGGCGAAGGCTTTCGATACGGCTGCCTGCGGATAGGAGAAAGCCTGTTTCGGCCGTATGAGAATGGGAGTATCGACCTTGGCACGTTTTTGCGCCGGGGCCGATGCTTTTTTCGGGTAAAGGGACTCCGGATTGCCGGCGATCGTTCCCGATAAAATGCAGAGCGTGTTTCGGGCGTGTCGGGCTTCGTGACGGTTATGCTGTGAACGGGTCTTCCGTATTCGCGGAAAGCGGTTTCGAACGAAACCGTTCTCTTTTTCCGGCTATTGTCCGGATTGTCGTTGCCCGGCTGATTTCCGGCGGACGGCTGACGATTCCGGCGGGTTTCCGTGAACGGCTCTGTCGGACGACCCCCCGATTCCTTATGTCCGGCATGGCAGGCTACTCCGGTCTGCCGGGGAAATTTGGTTACGGTGGAGGCGGGCCGAAAAAGCCTTGCGGCTGAACATGCGTTCAGCCGCAAGGCTTCGTTTTCGTTTGTAACGACCGGGAAGGCGGCTCGTTGCAGGCGGCCTTGGGATCGGTCGTCCTTCCGCATCGTCCGCTTGCGGGGCGGAACGTTTCTGCGGATGCGGGTTCCCTGCTACCGTTCTCTCTGTTACGGAATCTCCTGCTTCTGTCGGGCGGAAGACGGATTGCTCACGATGTCGGCCGCCGTTCGGGGAAAACGGTAATCTGCACCGCTGTACGGAAAGCTACAGCGGCATGTTGCCGTGCTTCTTGGGCGGATTGCTCCGGATCTTGTTGTGCGCCATATCGAGGGCCTGAATCAGCTTGAAACGGGTCTGACGCGGCAGGATGATCTCGTCGACATAGCCCAGCTCGGCCGCCCGGTACGGATTCGCGAAGTGTTCGCGGTACTCCTCGACGGCTTGCGCGCGCTGCTGCTCGTCGGCGTGACGGAACAGAATGTTGACGGCCCCCTCGGCTCCCATTACGGCGATTTCGGCCGTCGGGTAGGCCAGATTGACGTCCGATCCGGTCTGCTTGCTCGACATCACGATATAGGCTCCGCCGTAGGCCTTGCGCAGGATCAGCGTGATTTTCGGGATCGTCGCCTCGACATAGGCATAGACGATTTTCGCGCCGTGGCGGATGATGCCGCCGTGCTCCTGCGTGCATCCCGGCAAGAAGCCGGGTACATCCTCGAGCGTAATGAGCGGTATGTTGAAGCAGTCGCAGAAGCGGATGAAACGTGCCGCCTTGTCCGAGGCGTCGATGTCGAGCACGCCGGCCAAAAAAGCCGGATTGTTCGCGACGATGCCGACCGGGCGGCCGCCCAGCCGAGCGAATCCGATCACGACGTTCTTAGCGAAATGGGGCATCACTTCGAAGAAATAGTGGTCGTCGACGACCGACTCGATCAGCTCTTTCACGTCGTAGGGTACGTTCGGATCGGCCGGGATCAGCGTATCGAGCCGCTCGTCCTCGCGGTGGATGTCGTCCGAGGTCGGGACGACCGGGGCGTCCTCCATGTTGTTCGACGGCAGGAAGCCGAACAGCTCGCGGATGCTCATCAGCACGTCCTCCTCGCTCGGACCGATGAAATGGGCCACGCCGCTTTTGCTGCTGTGCGTGTAGGCCCCTCCGAGCTCCTCCTTGCCGACTTCCTCGTGCGTAACGGCCTTCACGACATCGGGGCCGGTCACGAACATGTGGCTTTTGCCGTCGACCATGAAGATGAAATCGGTCAGCGCGGGCGAGTAGCAGGCTCCGCCGGCGCAGGGGCCCAGAATGGCCGAGATCTGCGGAATGACGCCCGACGCGATCGTGTTCTGGAAAAAGATGTTCGCGTAGCCCGTCAGGCTCTCCACGCCTTCCTGTATGCGGGCTCCGCCCGAGTCGTTCAGCGCGATGACCGGCGCGCCGTTCTTGAGGGCCATCGTCTGAATCTTGACGATCTTCTGCGCGTTCGTGGCGCTGAGCGAGCCGCCCAGCACCGTAAAGTCGTAGGCGTAGACGAAAACCTGGCGGCCGTCGATCTTGCCGTAGCCCGACACGACGCCGTCGCCCGGAATGCGGTGGCGCTCCATGCCGTAGTTCGTGCAGCGGTGCACGACGAACTTGTCCAGTTCGACGAACGTTCCCTTGTCGAGCAGCGTTTCGATCCGCTCGCGGGCGGTCATTTTGCCCGCCTCGTGCTGTTTCTTCACCTTGTCGGCTCCGCCGCCTTCTTCGGCGGCCCGGTTACGCCGCTCGAAATCCTCGTATATCCTTTCGTTTTCCATCTTCTCTTCGTTATTGGTTTTCCGTTTCTTCGACGATCACGTCGAGACGCACGAGCAGCTGCTCGCCGGCCACCGTGTCGCCCTCGTGGACGGCGATCTCGCGGACGATGCAATCGCCCGTCACTTTCAGCGTGCTCTGCATTTTCATCGCCTCGAAGACGACGACCGTGTCGCCGGCCTGAAGCCGGTCGCCCTCGGCCACGTCGATGCGCACCACCTTGCCCGGCATGGGGGCGCACAGGTCGTTGTCCTGCCGGGTGTCGTCGCGCCGGCGGTTGCGCAGGTACCTGGCCTGCGCGTCGACGATGCTGACCTCGTAGGAGGCGAAGCGACTGTTGACCGTGAAGTTCTTGCCGCCCTCGCGACGCTCGACTTCCATATCGTACGACCGTCCGTCGCAGAGCACCGAGCAGATGCCCCGGTCGGTCATCACCATGTCCAGATCGTACGCTTTGCCGTCGACGGAGAGCCGGATGCCGTTGCCGTTCTTTTCGATCAGCTCGACTTCGGCCGTGTGGTCTGCTATCTGTACTTCCATACTTTTTGCCTTTTTCGTTTTACATGCCCATGACGCCCTTGCGCTTGCCGAATTCGCGCCACCGGCTCGTCTGGTCGCCGGCCGTCGCGGCCGTCGCGCCGGCGCCGCTCTCGGTATCGACGATATAGTTCATATACGCCACGATCATGGCCAGATCCTCGGTTCGTTCGTCCTGTTGCGGAGCGGCGGAGCCGAGCAGGACGGCGTTCTTTTCCAGAAACGACGTGTCGTACGACCCGCGCTCGAAGTCGGGCACGCCGAGAATGGAGCTCAGGTAGCCGATGTTCGTTTTGACACCGGTGATCCGGTACTCGTCCAAAGCGCGGCGCATCCGCGCGATCGCTCGCTCACGGGTGTCGGCGTGCACGATCAGTTTGGAGATCATCGGGTCGTAGTGGATAGGGATATCGTATCCTTCGTAGACGTATCCGTCGATGCGTACGCCCGGACCTCCGGGTTCCGATAGTTGTCTTACCGGACCCGGCGACGGCATGAATCCGGCGGCCGCATCCTCGGCGCAGACCCGGCATTCGATCGCATGGCCCCGCTGCACGATGTCGGGCTGCGCGAGCGACAGCGGCTCGCCCGCTGCGATGCGTATCTGCTCGCGGACCAGATCGACGCCCGTCACCTCCTCGGTGATCGGATGCTCGACCTGCAAACGGGTATTCATCTCCAGAAAATAGTAGTTGCGGTGCTTGTCCACCAGAAACTCGATCGTGCCTGCTCCGACGTATCCGACGGCCCGGGCCGCGGCCACGGCGTCGGCGCCCATCCTCTCGCGCAGTTCCGGCGTCAGGAACGGGGACGGGCTCTCCTCGACGATTTTCTGATGTCTGCGCTGTACCGAGCACTCCCGGTCGCACAGGTGGATCACGTTTCCGTGCGTATCGCCCAGAATCTGGAACTCGATATGGTGAGGCTCTTCGACGAAGCGTTCGATGTAGATCGTTCCGTCGCCGAACGAGGCCACCGCCTCGGAGCGTGCCGCCACGAAAGCCTCGCGGACCTCGTCCTCGGACCGTGCCAGACGCATTCCCTTGCCGCCGCCGCCCTGCGACGCTTTCAGCATGACCGGAAAGCCGATGCGGCGGCAGGCCTCGACGGCTTCGTCGGCTCCGGACAGGTTCTCCTGCGTGCCCGGAACGACCGGAACGCCGGCCTCGATCATTTTCCTGCGGGCCGAGATCTTGTCTCCCATCGCGTCGATCGTTTCGGGCCGGGGGCCGATGAACACGAGTCCCGCCTCGGCGCACCGGCGTGCGAAGTCGGCGTTCTCCGACAGAAATCCGTAGCCGGGATGCACGGCGTCCGCTCCGCAGGCCAGGGCCACGCGGATGATCCGGTCGATGTTCAGGTAGCTCTCTTTCGAGGCGGCTCCGCCGATGCAATAAGCCTCGTCGGCGAGCATCACATGCCTCGACAGCCGGTCGGCTTCCGAGAACAGCGCCACCGGGCTGATACCCATCTCGCGACACGAGCGAATCACGCGCACCGCGATTTCTCCCCGGTTGGCAATCACGATTTTTTTTATCATAACAACAAGTTTGGTTCGACTTGTCCGTCCGTCGCGGGCGCCGGTCCGCCTGAACGGAAAGCTGCCGCGGGAATCGAGTCGGCACACGGCGCGACTTCCGTGCGGTTCGGCAGCCGCTCCGTACCGTCTCCGTATTCCGCCGGCCGATGCGACTTGCCCGTCCGGCCGTTCTTGTTCCGATTCTCCGTTGTCACCACGCTCTCCGATCAATCACCCTTTTCGTCTCTTCTGCAAAAGACGGACCTGACATTCGGTCTACCCTTTGTCGCTCGGACTTGACGATCTGCATATTCCGGAGCCTAACCCACGAAGCTCCGAAACGCGAAACGAACCGGCAGGTCTTCTGACTCGTTCCCGTCCGACGGCCTTCCCGGCGCGGCGCCAGTGGCGACAGATCGTGTCGGACGAAACGGAACCTCACAGCAGCGGGACTGTCCGGGACTTTCACCCGATTCCCTATTATTGCCTACTTCCTTGAGTGCGGAAAGGCAAACCGATCCGGGGCAAATGTATTAATTTTTTCCTAATCCGAGAAAGAACGGGCGGTTTTCAGCCTTCTTCGCGAATGGGGGATATTTTGCTTTGATAATTCATATGCTGTGTATGCCTCTGAGATTTCCAAGTTTCCGTTCCGGCCGGGATATAGGAGCGGACCGAGCGGCCGACCGATCGATCGCACGTTCAGTGTAAAAGCCGGCGGAGTTGCATATCGGCATATCCCGGAGCGGTGCGGGCCAAAGGAGAAGCGCTTACGGATCGGGCGATTCCGGCGGAAAGAGCGGCGGAACCGGTGCTGCCGGGCCGAATCTTGCCCACTCGGCTGTTCGGGGAGTTTTCGGACGGCGGCAACCCGTATATGTCTTTGTACGCCGGAAAAACGGAAAGCCGTCCACTGGGACGGCTTTCCTGATAATGAATAAGATCTTCCCCCGGGAAGTTAGAAGAACTTCACCCGGTTATCGGTGATCTCGACCGCATCTACGAGCGCCTGATTGGCCCGCTCGATGATGTATGCCTGCGCATTGGCTTCGAGGCGTACGCGCTCGCTTTCGGGCGTGACGGTCTCTATGGCGCTGCGCGAAGTGACGTCGAACAGGTAGACGCCCGCATTACCGGCGACCGGTTTCGACTGGGCGCTCTCTTCGACACCCGTCACGGCTCCGATCAGCTTGGGTTCGACCCCTACTCCTTCGATATAGAACGAGTTGAACTCGATGCCGGAGGCTTCCTTCACCTCGGTCTCCAGTTTCGATGCGGTTTCGGCGAGCGAGCCTTTCCCGCTCAGTTCTTCCGACAGCATTTCTCCCTTTTTCCTCAGGCGAAGGATATCGGCGATCTGTTTCGAAACGGATTCGACCGGCGCGATGCCGTCCGCCGTCACTCCGGTGATTGCTGCGACGATGTAGTTGCCGTCGATATCCATGATCGCGGAAACGTCGCCTTTCTCTCCGTTGAAAGCCCAGCGGACGATTTCACGCGAGTTGTCGATGCCGTTGAGGTTGCGGTCGGTATTGCGGATACGGGCCACGCGTTTCGACAGCGAGTTCGAGGCGACCGCCTTGTCGAAGTTCTCGTACGAACCGTGAGCCTCGGCGATAAACTTGCTGGCGTTCGCGTAGACTGCCTGCTGGGTCGTCTGGCTCGGCTCGATCCGGTAGGTGATCGTTGCGAGCTGGACTTTTTTGGTCGGTTTGCTCAGATAGGTCACCTCGGCGATGTGCGTTCCGAAACGCGAATCGACCGTGAAGACCTTCCCCTTTTCGTTGGCGAGAACCGCATCGCCGAATTCGGGAACCATCTGCGAGGGGGCGAAGACGCCCAGGTCGCCGCCCTTGCTTTTCGAGCCGGGATCGTTCGAGTAGACCTCCGCCAGCTCGGCGAACGAGGCGCCGCCCTGCAGTGCTTTCACGATGCTGTCGGCCAGCTCCGCCTGTCCGGCAGGAAGCAGGATGTGACGGGCTCCGACCGAGTCGGGCAGCATTTTGGTATCGACGACACGGGCCAGCGTATAGGTGTCGCCCTCTTTTACGGGACCGTACATTTTCTGGTTGTCGGGACCGAAGGCGTACTTCGCCAGCGGGCCGGAAAGCTGATTTTCGCCGACATACTCCTTATCGGTCTGAGCCTGCGAGTTCAGCGTAGCGTACTGCATCGGCGTCGTGCTCTGGGAGAATTCCTCCGCCATTTCGTTCACTTCCTTTTCCGCAGCGGCATAGTCCTCCTCGGAAGGAAGCACGTCGAACATGACGTACTCGACGTCGCGCGAGGCGCTCTGGCGAAAAGCGTTTTTATGCGCATCGTAATATTTGCGGATATCTTCCTTCGTGACGCTGACCGTCGAATCGGCGATCCGGTCGTAGTTCTCGACTATGTACGAAATGCCGCTCGCCACGTTGGAGCCGGCTACGGCCTGATCCACTTCGAGGTCGGTCACGTACATGCCTTTCGCTACCAGCGCCATGTACTTCAGTACCAGGCGCTGCTTGGTCATCTGATCCTTGAGGTATTCCCACATCATGGCCGCGCGACCGGATGCGTCCCGCGAGAGGTTCGACACGAACTGGCGCAGCATGGTGCCGTCATAGACGCCCGTGTTGGGATTGATGAACGTGCTGCGGACAACCGGCGAGATATACGTGCCGTCGACCATGTCGATCTGCTCGGCTTCGCCGACACGGAAGCCTGCCGCCTCGAAACCGGGCTCGAGCGCATACTGGCTGACCAGAAAGTCCCATGCCTGATCCCTGATCTGATCCTGTTCCTCGGCCGAGAGGCTGTTGCGTCCCGAGGAGGTCTCGACGATCGCGGTCAGGTAGTCGACCTTGTCGGTGAACTGGGTATATCCGATCTTTTCCCCGTTGATTTCTCCGACGCGCATCTTGCGCTCTTGGAACGCGCTGGCGCCCTGATTGCCGAAATCGCCGAGCAGGAAGGCCAGCAGGGCGATTCCGATGACGATCGAAACGACGATGCCGCCGCGAGTTCTCAATGTGTTAAGTGTTGCCATATTGGTTCAATAGTTTTTGAAAATGCGGTTTCGTGCTGGATAACGAAACCCAAAGGTAATAAAATTCTTCTTTGCAAGTGCAATCCGGCGTCAGAAACTGCAATTTTGCTCCGCTCCACCGTGCGTTTCGTCAAGTTTTTAGCCTGCTTTCGGCTCCGGCGACTCCGGGCGGCGGCGACGGTTCGGCGGAGCGGTTTTTCATCCGCTCGTTCCGCCCTCAGGGCATCCATTCCGAGATGCCGGTCAGCGGATGCTCCGCTCTCCAACGCTCCAGCTCGGCACGGGTCCGGACCCCGCCCTGCACGACCGCGCGGTAGATTTCCACTCCGGAGATTTTCTCGTGGTCGGGAGTCTCGAACTTGAGCCGCAGGACGGCCTGCCGCATTTCCGGCGTCAGCGTCCTTTGAAGCCGTCGGGCGAAGCGCTCGAAATAGCCGTCGTAGGCCGAACCCGCTTCGATGTGGATCATGTCGATCTGCCAGAGCTCGCCGTCGCGGTCTTCGTACCATGCGTGCCACTCGACGCACTTCTCGTCCGTGTGCAGCAGGTTGACGCATTCGATTCGCCGGACGGAGGCGTTTTCCGCGATGCGGGCCATGGCGGCAAAGCCGCTCGGGAGCAAGGGCGGCTCGGAATAGATGTGAAAGTCGATGTCGAGGTGCTTGGCGAGCAGTCCGGTCGCAAGCGACCCGACCGAATTCACCCGGGCGCCGGCGGCTTCCCAGATTTTCACGAGATTCAGTTCGTCGACGACTTGCCACGCCCTCCGGCGGTTGCGGTCGGCGATTGCCTCATAGGAATCGTTTTTCATGGGCGGCTGAAAGTTTGCTCTTTATCGGTTCGGAAAACGGTCCGCCCGGTCTTCGCCCGTGCCGCCGCATTCCGCCTGCGGTGGTCCGTTCGTTACGGGGATACTCTCCGGACGGTTCGCATTCCTCGCGCCTGCGGCCGGAGAGGTGCCGGGGCAGGCTCAGACGATCGTTACCCGCATCAGCTCGATACGCGAGGTGTTCGTTCGCAGAATCTTGATCCGTTTGTTGTCCGAGAGAATCGTTTCGCCGGCCGAGGGAATGCCCTGATACTTGTCGATCACGTATCCGGCCAGCGTGTCGTAGTTTTCGCTTTCGGGGAAGTCGAGCCGGTACTTCTCGTTGACGTACTCGATCTCGAGGCGTCCCGAGAACAGATACTCGTTGTCGCTCATCTTCTTTTCGACCAGATCCTGAGAATCGTGCTCGTCCTCGATCTCGCCGAATATCTCCTCGAGGATGTCCTCGATGGTGACCATGCCTGCCGTGCCCCCGAACTCGTCGATCACGACGGCGATCGAGTGGCGGCTGCGGATGAACAGCGTCAGCAGCTTCTGAGCCGGCATGCTCTCGGGCACGTAGTCGATCTTGTTGAGAATCTCTCCGATCGAGCGCGGATAGCGGAACAGGCTCTTGGTGTTGATGTATCCGACGATGTTGTCGATGTTGTCGCGGTAGACCGGCAGGCGGGAAAACTGCGTGTCGATGAACTGCCTCGTGGCTTCTTCGACCGAGCAACCCTGTTCGACGGCCTCGATGTCGACGCGAGGAACCATGCAGTCGCGCACGAGCAGGTCCGAAAAGTCGAGCGCGTTCTGGAACAGCCGGATATCCTTCTCGTTCTGCGTCTGCTCGCTGTCCTCGGCGGCCTCGTCGAGCAGATGCGCCAGATCCTCGCGGTCGAACGTGCTGATCGACTGGTCGCGCCGCAGCGGCAGCCCGGCCATTTTGAGGATGCCGACCGACACGAGCGTCGTCAGTTTGGCGACCGGGTAGAAAAGCAGATAGAAGAAATAGACCGGCAGCGCGAAGCTCCGGTAGTAGAAGTTCGGGTTGAGCCGGACGACGGCTTTCGGCACGAACTCCGCCGCGAAAAGGATGATGGCCGTCGATACGAGCGTCTCGATCAGGTACGATCCTCCGTCGCCGGGCGAGATGCCGGCGGCATGCAGTCCGGCTTGGATCAGCACGCTCATCTGGAGCGAGTAGACGACCAGCGCGACATTGTTGCCTACCAGGATCGTCGTGATATACTGTCCGGGATATTTTGCGAACAGCCCCGCGATGTAACCGAACAGGCGGCTTCGCTTGCGTTCGATCTCCAGCTTCAGCTTGTTCGACGATAGAAAGGCGATCTCCATGCCCGAGAAAAAAGCGGACAATATCAGCGAGACGACGACTGTTATGGCGACCGAAAGCATGGTTATCTGAAGCGTGAGTGTCTGCGGCGGAGGGCGCGGGGCGAAAACGTCCGTTCCGCTCGGCACCCTCCTGCGGCAAAGATACAACAATTTATTTGCCTGAGTGTTTCCCGGGCGCGAATAAGGCGGCCCTTTCCCGTTCGTCGCGCGGGGGAATCCGGCGGCGGAGCCTTTAAGGACGGCGGCTTCCGGCTGCGTCGGCTTCCGGGCAGCCCGGACGGTCGAACCGTTCGAGTTTGACCGGCTTGCCGAGCATACGGGGTTCGTCCCGTCGTTTGCGCTGGTTGCGGATCGTGGCCGGATTGGCCACGCCTTCTCCCTCGCGGATCACCGGCACGTCCGCCGGCACGTCCGGTTTCGGAGCGGCTTCGGGAGCTTTCTCCGTCGTGTCGGAGCGGTTCGGCGCCGTCTCGACCGTTACCTTCCCTTTCGGGTTGCGTACGACGAACTCCTCGAAACGCTCGTCCGACTCGAATCCGTCCCCATAGACGACGTCCGTGTTCTGGGTGATTTTCGAATCGACGTTCGAGTAGACGAGTTTGGATTTCTGGTTCCAGAACAGCTGTTCGGTCTCGAGCTGGTTGCCCCCGGCATTGTGGCCCCGGACGTTGCCCTTGGCCTCCCACAGCTGCTGCTTTTCGAGCAATATGGCATAGTTGGCCGTCAGCGACGATTCGACCTGATGGGTCGAGTCGTTGTAGGTTTCGATGTGGATTCCCTTGCGAAACTCGGTATAAGGCTCCAGCGCATATTCGTAACGCTCCAGCAGCGGAGTCGTGAACCGATAAGTGAGATTCCCGTTCCTCGACAGGATGACCGTCAGGTCCTCGCTCTGCTGAGTCATCATGTTCCGTACGCCGTCGTCGTTCGCGACGGAGGTTTTGCTGTCGCAAGAGACGAGCAGCGCGGCGCATCCGCCCAGCAGAAGCGCCGCTGCACGGCGGAGCGTATGTCGCGTCGGTTCTTGCACGGGAGGACGATTGTCTACTGATATTTGAAACGCTTGAACCAGTCGTCTTCGCCGAACAGGCTCAGTCCGATGGATACTTTGATATAATTCTCGCGGACCATGCGGAACTGTCGGGTGCCGATCATGCCGGTAGCCGTCGTCCCCCGGCATCCCCATGTCAGACCGAGATTGACCGAGCTGAAGCCCTGCATCTTGATCGGGATGCCGACGCCCACGGACAATCCCACGTCGTTGATCTTATGGCCGTTGATCCGCATGTAGTAGTCGTTGTAATAGACTCCGAAGCGGTAGGTCCACCGGTTGAGGAATCGACGGATATCGATCGCGTTCGGGGTATACTCGACTCCTACGCGATAATACTGGTTGTTCTTGAAGACGACGTCGTCCTGCGAGTCGGGCGGATTGATGCCGTTCCACTGCTCCATCGAGTAGTCGAAGCCGACGCCCAGCTTATGCGTCTGATAGAACAGTCCCGCGCGCAACATGCCCGGCAGGTTGAACGACTGCTTTCCGTTGGAATAGCTGACCGTATCGGACTCGATGCCCGAAGTGTATACGATACGCTCGTTTCCGGGCTTCAGGTTCAGTTTGGGACGGTATGTCGCGCCGAAGGTGAGAATCCGCTTGTCGTTGCGGAGGATGTCGTACTGGAGGCCGAAGTTCATACCTATGCGCGAGATCGTCTCGCTCGACCGGCCTACCGCATTGCTGTACTGCGTGGAGGTCATCAGCGAGGTGACCGTCGTCGAGAAACTGCGGGTCGTCCGGCCGTGATAGTAGATCAGGTCGGCCCCGAGGGCGAGATGCTTGGTCACCTGAACGCCCAGTCCCAGCTTCGCCTGCGTGACCGTTCCCTCCCCCAGATAGTTATAGACGACATACTTGTCGTTGGCCAGCAGCAGCGGATCGGTATCTTCCATCTGCACCCGGTATCCCACGCTGCTCAGCGGCGTGACGCTGACGCCGAGCCCGACGCCCCGGCCCAGCGGCATGGCCAGCGCGATGTCCCGGACGTTGAAAGAGTTGTGGCTGGTTTTCGCTTCGGCGGTTTTCGAGTAGGTGTTGTTGCCTTCGATCCCGACGTTGAACAGAAAGGTCTTCCGTCCGAGCAGACTGTACGACGCTGGGTTGATATAATTGATCTTCATCGAGTTGCGGTACCCTACGCCGACGCCTCCCATCGACCGCATGTAGGCGGGTCCCTGTGTCGAGAAATCGCCCAGTCCGTAGAAAGTATAGGGCGAGAAGGCATTCAGGCTGCTGCTTTGCGCCTGCGCGGCGACCGGCAGCGCCAGCCATACCGCGAGAGCCGCTCGGATGATGATCTGCTTGCTATTTTGCATTATATTCAAGAATTCGGTTCAGGCCGTAAGCCACCAGGTCGTAAGTTGCAAATATCGTATTTTTTAGTCTTTTGGCAAAAAAATCGCTCTCTCCGCCGGTAAAAACGATTCTCAGGTCTTCGTAGCGCTGCTCCAGATCGCGGATATAGCCCTCGATCTCGTATACGATGCCGTTCACGACGCCGGATTCGATGGCCGACCGCGTCGAGTCTCCCAGCAGCGTCGGCTTCTCCTGCTGCGGGAACGAGCAGAGCGGCAGGGTGTCGGTGAAGCGGTTCAGCGCCCGGAAGCGGGTATCGGCGCCGGGAGAGATGTTGCCTCCGAGATATTCGCCGCGTTCGGTTACGAAGTCGATCGTGATGGCCGTTCCGAAGTCGACGATCAGGATATTCCGTCCGGGATAGAGGGTCCATGCGCCCACGGCGGCCGCGAGCCGGTCCGGTCCGAGCGTCTCGGGAGTCGCGTAACGGTTCTCGATCGGGACCGGTACGCTCCGGTCGAAGCGCAGGAAGCGGCGCAACCGTCTTCTCAGCAGGCTCTCCACCTCGCTGTCGGCCGTCCGGCAGGAGATGGCGATCGCGGCGTCGATGGCGGGATTCGCGTCGAGCACGCCGGCGACGAAAGCCGCGTCAGGCCGGTCGGTCTTCAGAAAGTCGACTACCTGCCCGTTTTCGATGACGGCCAGCTTGGCGAGCGAGTTGCCTATGTCGATAGCAAGATTCATCCTTGCAAAATTAGCGATTCCGTTCGTGCCACGCAAGCCCGGCCTTGCCGCGCGAGGGATACCGGGGGCTACTGCGCGGCCTTTTCGGCCAGCTCGTGCAGCGCGGCCGTCGCCTCGGAGATATTTTTTATATTTCTAACTACCACGGAGAGCTTATTATTGTTCTGACGGAAAATAAATTTGCTCTCTGCGCGCGTAGCCGCTTTCAGTATGCCGCCGAACAAGTCGCTCTTGTAGTAGGCCGAATGCTGGTTCTCAATGAATTTCAGGATCATGATCCCGTTTTTGACGATCGCTTTCTCGAAGCCCAGACGGATGCAGGCCCAGCGCATCCGCACGACGTCGAACAGCTCGCGGGTCGGCGCGGGGACTTCGCCGAAACGGTCGCGCAGGTTCGCCTCGAAGACGGACAGCCGCTCCTCGTCGGCGATGTTGTCGAGCTCGCGGTAGAGCCTGATCTTCTCCGTGCTGCTGCCGACGTACTCGTCCGGAATGAACGCTTCGCGGTCGGTCTCGATCTGGCAGTCGGTGATGAAAGCGGCGGGCCTTGCCTGCGGGGAAAGCGCTTCCTGCGGCGCGGCGGTTGCCTGCTCCTCCTCGCGCAGCTCGGCGATCGCCTCGGCGAGGATTTTCTGGTAGGTCTCGAATCCGATGTCGGCGATGAAGCCGCTCTGTTCGCCGCCGAGCAGGTTGCCCGCTCCCCGGATGTCCAGGTCCTGCATCGCGATGTTGAACCCCGCGCCCAGATCCGAGAACTCCTCGATGGCGCGCAGCCGCCGGCGGGCGTCGGACGAGAGCGTCTCCTCGGGAGGGGTGAGCAGGTAGCAGAAAGCCTTGCGGTTCGACCGTCCGACGCGGCCGCGCAGCTGGTGCAGGTCGCTCAGCCCGAAGTTCTGCGCGTTGTCGATGATGATCGTGTTGGCGTTCGGCACGTCGACGCCCGACTCGATGATCGACGTGGCGATCAGCACGTCGAATTCGCCGTAGATGAAGTCCATCATCAGCTTCTCCATCTGCTGCGCGTTCATCCGTCCGTGCCCTACGGCCGTCCGCGCCTGCGGACAGAGCCTGCGAACGAGCGCCTCGATGTCGGCGACCGTTCCGACCCGGTTATGAACGAAATATACCTGTCCGCCGCGCGCGAGCTCGAACTCGATCGCCTCGCGGATGATCTCCTCATCGAACGGGTGCGTCTCGGTCGCTATGGGTTGGCGGTTGGGCGGAGGAGTCGTGATGACGGACAGGTCGCGCGAGCCCATCAGCGAAAACTGCAGCGTGCGGGGGATCGGCGTGGCGGTCAGCGTCAGCGTGTCGATTTCGGCTCTCAGCTGGCGCAGCTTCTCCTTGGCCGCCACGCCGAACTTCTGCTCCTCGTCGATCACGAGCAGACCGAGGTCCTTGAACTCGATGCCCTTGCCCAGTATCTTGTGCGTGCCGATCAGGATGTCGATCTTGCCGCTTTTGACCTCTTCGAGAATCTGGCGCGTCTCCTTCGCGCTTTTGAGGCGGCTCAGGTGCTCGATGCGGACGGGGAACTCCTTCAGCCGCTCGTTGAACGTACGGTAGTGTTGCAGTGCGAGGATGGTCGTGGGGACCAGCACGGCGACCTGCTTCGAGTCGGTGACGGCCTTGAAGGCCGCGCGGATCGCGATTTCGGTCTTGCCGAACCCGACGTCGCCGCAGACCAGCCGGTCCATCGGCACGGGACTTTCCATGTCCTGCTTGACGAGCTGCGTGGCCGTTTGCTGGTCGGGCGTGTCCTCGTAAATGAACGAGGCTTCCAGCTCGTGCTGCATGTAGCTGTCGGGCGAAAAGGCGAAGCCCCGGCTGGCCTGACGCTTCGCGTACAGCGCGATCAGCTCGCGGGCGATGTCCTTGACGGCCTTTTTCGTGTTGAGCTTCATGTGCTGCCATGCCCCCGAGCCGAGCTTGTATATTTTCGGCGGCTCGCTGTCCTTGTCCTTGTACTTCGAGATGCGGTGCAGCGCGTGGACGTTTACCAGCAGCACGTCGTTGTCGCGGTAGACGAGCTTGATCGCCTCGTGCACCTTGCCGTTCTCGATCGTCCGCGTCAGTCCCCCGAAGCGGCCGACGCCGTGGTCGATGTGCACGACGTAATCGCCTACTTTCAGCGAGTTGAGTTCCTGAATCGTCAGGCTTTCGCTTCGGTCCAGCTCGCCCCGGATACGGTAGCGCTGGTAGCGGTCGAATATCTGGTGGTCGGTGTAGAAACAGTTTTTCGACGTATGGTCGACGAACCCCGCGTGCAGTGCCAGAGGAACGGAGTCGAAGACGACGTTCTTCTCTCCGATCGAGTTGAAGATGTTCGACAGCCGCTCGATCTGAGCCTTGTTGTCGGAGAGCAGACAGGTCGAATAGCCTCTCAGACGGTTCGCGTTGATGTCGTCGGCCAGCAGATCGAATTTCTTGTTGAATTCGGGCTGGGGCGTCGTGTCGAACGCGACGCGGACTTCGGCGGGCCGCTCGCGGACGTTGTCGCGCAACAACACGAAAGCCGCCTTCTTCGCGTCGGAGAGAAATCCTTTGCGGCTGGTGACCAGCGTGTCGATCGACGACGGCTCGTCCAGATCGCCGAGAATCTTCGTCCGGATGTCGTCGAAGCGCTTGAGCGTGTAGTCTCCGTCGGCGATCCAGTAGGTGACTTCTCCCGCGAACCGGGCCAGCGAGACGCGATGCTCGACCGAGGTTACCGTCTTGAGGTTCGGAACGATCTCCACCTCGTCGAGCGTGCCGGTCGAGAGCTGCGTGCCGACGTCGAACGGCCGGATCGAGTCGATCTCGTCGCCGAAAAAGTCGATCCGATAGGGTTTGTTGTCCGAATAGGAGAAAATGTCGACGATGCCGCCGCGAACCGAGTATTGTCCCGGTTCGTAGACGAACTCGACCCGTTCGAAACGGCATTCCCGCAACGCTTCCTCGACGAAAGCGGTCGACAGATTGTCCCCTCGGCGCAGCTTCAGTACGCTGTCGCTCAGCCGCTCCCGGTCGGCGACTTTTTCGGTCAGCGCCTCGGGATATGTGCACAGAATCAGCGGCTTGTCCGCCGCGCTTCGCAGTGCGTTGAGCGCCGTCGTGCGTTGTACGAGGCCCGACGGGTCCTCCTGTCCGTACTGGATCGAGCGCTTGTAGCCCGTTGGAAAGAAAAACAACCCCTCTCCGCCCGTGAGCGGATAGAGGTCGTTGTAAAGATAGCCCGCCGCATCCCGGTCTTCGGCGACCAGGACGTGGACGCCTCCGAGACGGGCGATCGCTCCGTGCGCGACGAGCGACAGCGACGATCCGACCAGCGACGCGAGTTGTACCGTACTCCCCGGACGGATGCTCTCGGTCAGTTGCCGGAAAGCCTGCTGATCGGTGAAAATCTGTTCCAGCTTGGCGATCGTCATATGCGCGTCAAATCAATTCTTCGTCCTCGCGGTTGAAGAAGCGGGTCTCGATGATGCCCGTCGTATTGTCCGAAGCGACGCGGATGCGGCAACGGTACTTGAACATCCACCGCGTGCGGAGCGACGGGAAGCCCTTTTTGACGAAGGCCGCCACGACGGGGCTGACCCTCAGTTTCAGGTAACTCAGCTTTTTCTCCTTCACGAAATAGGCGATCTGCTTCTCGATCTGGTCGTCGATCAGCACGGCGGGCGCGACGAGGCCCGTGCCGTGGCAGGCCGGGCAGGTCTCCCGCACGTCGATGTGCGTCTCGGGCCGTACCCGCTGGCGCGTGATCTGCATCAGCCCGAACTTCGACAGCGGCAGGATCGTGTGTTTCGCGCGGTCGCCGGCCATCAGCTCGCGCATCTTCTCGACCAGCGCGTTGCGGTTCTCGCTCTTGTGCAGGTCGATGAAGTCGATCACGATGATGCCGCCCATATCGCGCAGCCGGAGCTGACGCGCGATTTCGGCCGCGGCGGCCAGGTTCACGTCCATCGCCGTGCGCTCCTGATCGTTGTCGACTTTCGCCCGGTTGCCGCTGTTGACGTCCACGACGTGCAGCGCCTCGGTATGCTCGATGATCAGGTAGGCGCCCTTCTTGAGCGAGACGTACTTGCTGAACAGCGACATGATCTGCTTCGACACGTCGAAGTTGTCGAAGATCGGCGTGCTGCCCTTGTACAGCTTGACGATCTTTTCCTTGTCCGGGGCGATCATCCGGATGTATTCGCGGATTTCCTCGTATACGGTGTGGTCGTCGACGTAGATGCTGCTGAACGACCCGTTGAGCAGGTCGCGGATGATCGTCGTCGTGCGGTTTTCCTCGTTCAGGATCAGCGACGGGGGCGTCTGGTTGCGCAGGCCGTCGAGCACTTTTTCCCAGCGACGTACGAGCGACGTGATGTCGTGCTCGATGTCGGCGTCCTGCTGGCCCATCGCGGCCGTGCGGATGATGACGCCGTAATTCTTGGGCAGCACGGCCGAGGCGATCCGCTTGAGTCGGTTGCGCTCCTCGTTGGAGCGGATTTTCTGCGAGATGGATATCTTGTTCGAGAAGGGAATCAGCACGACGTTGCGTCCGGCCAGCGAGATGTCGGACGTCAGGCGCGGACCTTTGGTCGATATGGCCTCTTTGGCGATCTGCGCGAGAATGGGCTGGCCGCTGGCTATGAAACCCGAAATCTTGCCGGTCTTGCCCATCGCCTTGTCGAGGCGTATGTTTTGAAACAGAGGAGCTCTCTTCCCGGAGGTCAGCGTGCCGACGAGCTTGTGCAGCGAGGTGAACTGCGGGCCCAGATCGAGGTAATGGATGAAAGCGTCCTTCTCATACCCGATGTTGACGAACGCGGCGTTCAGGCCGGGCATGATCTTCTTGACCTTCCCCAGGTAGATGTCGCCGACGGAATACCCCGTCTTGCACTTTTCCTTGTTCAGCTCGACCAGTTGCTTGTCCTCGAACAGGGCGATGGCGATCTCGCTGGGGGTTACGTTGATAATTAGTTCTTTATTCATCAGAGTCTGTGAGGTTTCTTCGCACGCGGAGTCCCTTGAGGGCGGTCGGGCCGCCTTGTTCGGCGACGCGTGCGGGGGAGTGGGTTACGGACATTCAATATGCAATAAACCTAAAGTACCCAAGGGTCTTTAGGTTTATAACATTCCGACACATAAAAGTGCTACCTACTTTTTCTTTTTATGTCTGTCTTTTCTCAGACGTTTCTTGCGCTTGTGGGTAGACATTTTATGCCTTTTTCTTTTTTTACCGCTTGGCATAATCGTAAGGTTTAATAAAGATGGTTAATTATTTGGCATTGGCTTTTACTTTGCCTGCGAAACTCTTGGCCGGCTTGAATGCCGGGATGTTGTGGGCAGGGATCGTAATAGTCGTGTTTTTCGAAATGTTGCGGGCCACCTTCTCCGCTCTTCTCTTGACGATGAAGCTGCCGAAGCCCCTCAGGTAGACGTTCTTGTTCGAGGTCAGCGAGTCCTTGATGCTTTCCATGAACGCTTCCACGATCTGCTGCACCTGCGCTTTTTCGACACCGGTGCCTTTTGAAATTTCGTTAACAATATCCGCCTTTGTCATAATCCAAAAATATTTAGTTTAAACTTATTTTTCCCCTTAGTCCATTGGAGTGCAAATATATATCTTTATTTCCTTATAAAGAAATTACGGGAGTAAATATTTTTTCCTGCTGCGGGAAAATGCTAACTCTTTCACTCCTATTCCGTTTCTATTTCCCGCACACGCAAAAATCAGCCCAAAGTAGTGAAAAACAGTAAATTTTTAGTTATCGTATTGTTTTTCAGTTGTTTGCAATCTGAGACGGTGATATTCTGCCGCATGCGACGCGCTTTCGCCGTCCGAGGCGGCGGCTTGATCCCGGTTTGCCAGTGATATAACGCTGAAAGTTACCGGTTAGTCTGCGGCTCCGGACAATAAAAGTCCGGTTTTTGCATTATTTGTAAAGGGCATGCGTCGCGCCGCGCGACGCATGTGCCGAATTTAGCTATCTTTGTATGAAATAAAATCGGTGAAGCGATGAGTGCAGCCAAAATCCTGTGGGTCGACGACGAGATCGACCTGCTTAAGCCTCACATTCTGTTTCTTCAGGGCAAGGGCTACGACGTGGTTACGAGCAACAACGGCTACGACGCGATCGATCTGGCTTCGTCCCAGCCGTTCGACCTGATCATCCTCGACGAAATGATGCCCGGCCTGACGGGTCTCGAGACGCTCCCGCGAATCAAGGAGCTGCGGCCGATGACGCCGGTGATCATGGTTACCAAGAGCGAGGAGGAGAACATCATGGACAAGGCCGTTGGGTCGAAGATCGCCGACTACCTGATCAAACCCGTCAATCCGAATCAGGTGCTGCTGTCGATCAAGAAGAACGTCCACAGCCAGCAGCTCGTCACCGAGCAGACGACGGCCGACTACCGCAGCGAGTTCGGTCTCATCGCCTCGTCGTTCGCCTCCGCGCGGACGTTCGCCGACTGGGTGCAGATATACAAGAAGCTCGTGGGCTGGGAGGTCGAGCTGACCGAGTCGACCGATCCGGGCGTGCGCGAGATCCTGTCGTACCAGAAGAACGAGGCGAACAACGAGTTCGCCAAGTTCGTCCGCGCCAACTACCTGAGCTGGTTCTCGGACCGCGATGCCGACGCTCCGGTGCTGTCTCACCAGCTGGTCCGCTCGAAAGTCTTTCCTATTGTGGACGCCTCGGCCAAGACGACCCTCTTTCTGATCGACAATTTCCGGCTGGACCAGTGGCGGATGATCCGTCCGGTGCTGCACGGACTGTTCGACGTCGAGCAGGAGGATTTCTATTGCAGCATTCTGCCGACGGCCACCCAGTATGCGCGCAACGCGATTTTCGCCGGACTGACGCCGCTGGCGATCGACAAGATCATGCCCGATCTGTGGCTCAACGACAACGAGCACGGGGGCAAGAATCAGCACGAGGAAGATTTCCTGCGCCGGCAAATGCAGTCTCAGGGCAAGAGCTACAAGCTGTTTTTCGACAAGATCGTCAAGACCGACTCGGGCAAGCGGCTGATCGAGAATTTCGACCGGGTCGCCGCCGCCGACTTCTCGGTAATCGTCTATAACTTCCTCGATATCCTGTCGCATGCGCGGACCGAAACGCAGATCATCCGCGATCTGGCCGAGGACGAGGCGGCGTTCCGCTCGCTCACGCGTTCGTGGTTCGAGCACTCGGACCTGCTGGAGCTGATGCGGCTGGTCGCCGATCGCGGGCACACGGTCATCGTCACGTCGGACCACGGCACGATTCAGGTGGACCGTCCGGTCCGCGTGCAGGGCGACCGCGAGACGTCGTCCAACCTGCGCTATAAGACCGGCCGCAACCTGGGCTTCAACCCCAAGGAGGTGTTCGCGATCACGAAACCCGAGCAGGCTCACCTGCCCAAGTCGAACATCACGTCCACCTATATTTTCGCCTACAACCGCGACTTTTTCGTCTATCCGAACGATACGAACCGTTTCGTGCGCTATTATAACGATACGTTCCAGCACGGCGGCATCTCGATGGAGGAGATGATCATTCCCTTCATCGTCATGAAGCCGAGGTAGCGCCGGTCCCTTTGCCCGGAGTCGCGGCGTGCCGGACGGCTTCCCCGGGTTCGGACAGCCTCGTCCGGTCCGTTTCCGGCCGTGCGCCGGCGGATTTTGCGGTTCGCTGCGGGAGCAGGGCGGCCGCGGGCGGGACCGTGCGCCCGCTTTTACGTTTGCCGTCCCGCGCAGGACTTCGGGAAAGAGCGGGAGCGGAAATTCCGCGTTCTGTCGGGCGGATGGCCGGCGGACCTGCGGAGCGCGCTTTCTGCCGGACATGCGGCGGACGGAAAACCCGCGCGGTTTTGAAATTCGCTCCGAACCGTTATCTTTGCCTCCAAAGAGAGTGGGAAAAATCCATGAAAACATTCAGGATACGTTCGACGAGCGATTTGCCCGAGGTGGCCGAAGCGATTCTCGACGCGCGGGCCGGCCGCACGGTGATCGCGTTTCGCGGCGGGATGGGCGCGGGCAAGACGACGCTGATCCGGGCGGTCTGCGACCGCCTCGGCGTGACCGACACGGTGACCAGCCCTACGTTCGCTATCGTCAACGAGTATCGCGGCGACGGCACGCCTTCGGTCTATCATTTCGACTTTTACCGGATCGACCGGATCGAGGAGGCGTTCGACTTCGGCTACGAGGAGTATTTTTTCAGCGGAAACCTTTGCTTGGTCGAGTGGCCCGAGAAGATCGAGAGCCTGCTCCCGGACGATGCGATGAACGTGCGCATCGACGTGCCCGACGAGGATGAGCGCGTGATCTCGATCGACTGACTTTATTCTGTTTTGCCGTATCGCCGTATGGCTTCGGGAGAGTTCTTCCCGTCGCTTCTGCCGGTTTTCGCGTCATAGCGCGCTTTGCCGGAAGTAGGGGGGGCGTCGCATTGTGCGATCGCTACCGGCGGAGTCGTACCGTCGTCTGGCGTGCGGATTGTCGTGAGCCGCGTCCGGCCGGCTGCCATGCGTTTTTTGCGCGAAGCCGCACTGAACTTCCGGTCGGATCGTCTTTCGAGCCGCTCGGACTGCCGGCTACGTTTTTCTCGTGCGTGCTTATCGTTTTCGCATGCGGGGGGTGCCCTCCGTTTCGGCTGAGCGACGCCGACTCTCTTCCCTGCCTTATTTTCCGATCCGGGCGATCGTTTTCGGATCGGTCAGCTCGCGCAAGGCGTCGCGGCCGATCCAGCGGGCCGTACGGTCTTGCGACGAGGCCAGCGTCCGGCTCAGCCCGACGGCCTCGCCGTGCAGCCGTAGGCTTCGTTTGCCGATCTGTCTCAGAGCCCAGTTGACGACTTTCTTGACGAAATTGCGCGGATCGTCCGCAGCTTTTCCGATCAGTCCGAGCAGCGGCAGAAACCTCTCGTCGGGCGACCGCTTGTCTCCGATCGCCAGCGCCGCTGTCAGCGCGAAGGCCGTGCGCCGGACGTATTCCTCCTCGCGCGGAGCGTATCGCTCGACCAGCTCGTAGGCGAACGCGGTGCGGCGCAACAGGTTTTGACAGCACAGGTCGCAGACGTCCCATGCGTCGAACTGTTGCGTCCAGCGGTCGACGAGTCCGACGGTCGTCTGCCGGGGATCGGCGATCATCGGGGCCAGCAGGCGGGCCTCGTGCCAGCCTGTGTCCCAAAGCGCGACGGCCAGCGGGTGGTCCGTACCCGTCTCCCGGGCGATCTTTCTCAGCGCGGGAACCGCAATGCCCAGCGCCCGTTCCGTTGGAATGCCGAAACGGCTCATGCCGCTGCGGTGTTCGGGCGAGGCCGCTGCCCGGAGGATGGCTATCAGGTCGTCTGCTCGATTCATCGTGGTCGTTTCTGTCCGGTCGCCGCTGCTCCGCCGCCTTCACGTCTTCCGGCCGGGGACGCGATTCCCGAAAAAGGCGTGATCCGTTCGGCCGGCTGCGGCGGCTTCGGGAAAAGCCCGAACGTGCCGGAAATGCGGAGGCATATTCCCGGCTCGTCCGTTTGCACTATCTTTGCCGGCAAATGTAACGAAAAAACGATGAGGTACGACTGCCTGTTTTTCGATCTCGACCGTACGCTGTGGGATGTCGATCGCAATCAGAAGAAAGCCTTGAGGGTGCTGTACGGCCGTTACGGCTTGGATCGTTCCGGCATCGGGTTCGAGCGCTGCTTCGCGGTGTTCGAGCGGATCAACGCCGGGTTGTGGGACGATTACCGCGACGGGAAAATCTCGCGCGAGACGCTGCGCGACACGCGTTTCGAGCGGATGCTCGACGAAATCGGCCTGAGCGACCGGGCGCTGGCCCGGACTCTGGCCGACGATTACCTGAAGCTCGCCCCGACGTTCCGCGGCCTGATTCCGTATGCGAGGGAAGTCGTCCGCGAGCTGAGCGAGCGGTATCCGATGTATGTCGTGACCAACGGTTTCGCCGGAGTGCAGCAGATCAAGCTGCGTCACAGCGGGTTGGACGGCTATTTCCGGGGCGTCGTTTGCTCCGAAGACGCCGGGGCGAACAAACCCGATCCGCGCATTTTCGAATACGCCCTCGATTTGGCAGGGGTAAAGGCCGGTGCGGCCGTGATGATCGGCGACGACCCGTACAGCGATATTCCCGGCGCGGAGCGGGCCGGGATCGATTCGATCTGGTTCGATCCCTCGGGTATGCCGTGCGAATGCCGTCCGACGTACAGGATCGGATCGCTCAGGGAGCTGCTGGCGTTGTTGTAGGCTCGGGCTTTCCGTCGGGAAGGCCGGCGGAGTCTTCCTGTCTTGCGAGCCGAAAACCTTCCCCTGATATCCATAACGGTCGGTTTTTTCGTTCCGGCGCTGCGGGGCGGACGAACGCCGGCCCCGGAAGTTCGGCGGTCTCGGCGGTTCCGGACAGATCGTGTTGCAGGCCGCGTGCCGGTTTTTCTTTTCCCGTTTCCGGGCTGATCGTCCGGCGGCGGTACGCTCCGCAGGTCGGGAATCGTGCCGATACGGCTGCCGGACGGGTACGCCCGTCGGCTGCTCGCCGGGTCGGATTCGTAGGAAATGCGGTCCCGTCATAAGCGCAAAGCCGAATACGCTCGGCCCATGCCGCCGAAACGCCGCGCTTGCTCCGAGAGCTGCCGTTTCCGAGGCGGGCGCTCCTCCGGGACTATGCCTATTTTTCTGCCGGATCGGGCCGGGATTTTTTCATCTCGATCAGGATGACGCTCGATTCGGATACGGTGCGGACTTTCAGCGGACCCGAGACCGTCCCGGCGGAAAAAACCTTTTCCAGATCGTGCGTCGGGTCGAGCATCCGGACCTCGATGGAGCCGAACCGCTCGATTCCGTCGATGTCGAAAGCGATTTCCAGAGGTCCCGATTTCCAGCAGGCCGTCAGTATGGCCAGATCGCCCGCGGCGTTTCGTCCCGCCAGCGTGCGGGAGCCTTCGGGCAGGTTCCCCGCCGCCGCTACCCGTTCGCCGTAGCGAGTCAGCTCGCCGAAGGCTTGCATGCCGTAATAGGTCTTGTTCGGCGTCCGGTCGTCGTACAGGCCCCAGCGCGTCGTCGTGACCGTGTAGTAGAACGCCCGGTCGATCGGCGTGTCCTGCCATCCGATCAGCACCGTGTTCAGGAAGGCGGCCGACTCGAGTCCGCGCATGAACCGGATCGCCTCGTTCTGCTCGACGGGCCCCATGCCCCACAGCGCGCCCCCGTAGGGATTGTAGTGCCATTCGTTCAGGTGGATTTCCGTATCGGGGAAGCCGCTCTCGTCGAGCCATCGCCGGGCGTCGAGCGCCATTTGCAGCAGCTCGGTGTCGGACGGAGAGTAGTAGTGGAACGAATAGAAGTCGAGCGGAGCCCCGTGCTTCGCGCAGTTCTCGGCGAAGGCTTTCACCTTCTCCTCTCCGAAAGCGCAATGACCCGGCCCGCCGAACTTCAGGTGCGGGAACCGCTTTTTCAGCTCCCGGGCCGCCGTAGCGTAAAAGTCGTTGAACGCTTCGAGCGTCCCGGTCCACATTTTCGGGCCCAGATCGGGCTCGTTCCAAATTTCCCAGTACTCGATGTCGTAGCGGTATCCGTTCCATTTCCCTTCCGTATAGTGGCGGATGACGTTCGACACGACGTCGATCCATTTGCCCGCGTCGGAGGGCGGGTCGGTGAAATATTTGTTGCGGCTGTGCTCGATCGACGTACCGAGGCGGTAGTATACCTGCGTGCCGCTTTCGACGCAATTGCGGATGTAGTCGTCGGTCTGATCGAAATAATAGTTGCGGGGATCGTTCGCGTCGGCATGGAAGTTGGCGAATATCAGAGGAATGTCGACTACCCGCATGCCCGCGTTTTCCAGCGGCGCGTCGTGCAGCCGGGTGATCGGGATGTTCAGCCGCGAGAACGATTCGCGGATGTCGCAGCCGGGCATCTCCTCGTCCATCAGCGGAGGGGCCAGATTGCCGCCGTTCAGTTCCTTGATCGGCCCGGCCGCGCTGTCGGCGAATATCCGGACGCTCGCCTTTGCAACGCCGGTCCCGCCGTCCCGGCCCGGTCCTGCCGTTGCGGAACCGGCCGTCGCGGCGAGCAGGACGCATACCAGCAGGCGCATGCCGTATTTCGATGCGGTCGTCTTCATTTCATCTTGTGTTCGGGTTGTTGCTCGCCGAAGCGGGCTTCGGTCTCAAAGATACTCAAAATCTCCGTTTCCGTCAAGAAACTCCGTCGCGGTCCGGCGGGCAGACGTTTCCTCCCGGCGGGAAAATGGGTGCGGAATTGCCGTGTATCGGATGCGGAAGGTTAAAATTTTTTCTATTTTTGCATGCAGGAGTGGATTTATGTTAGAAAAGTTTTATATTTTTACCCTAAAATATCCCGGGAAAGAGTCCGGACCGGCATTTTTCGTGCCGTTCGCGCGCTTTTGTTCGGGGGCGTTGCGGTACGGAGAACATGAATGGAATCGGATAAACAGCAGAAACGAGAGAGATCTGGATTTACTAACCAAAAGTTACTTAACAAATTAAAACGTATGAAAAAGCTTTTTTACTATTGTTTGTTACTGCTTCCGACTTTGTTGATATGGCAGTGCAAGGACGACGACTATCCACCCCTGCCTCCCGTGGATACCTCGCTCAAATTTCATGTTGAGGATACGCTGGTGATGTCTACGGCCGGCGGTAGCAGCACGATTTCCTTGCAGTCGGCGAAGGATTGGAAGCTCGACGTCGAGTACGACGCGACCGATCCCGACAAGGACTGGCTGTCGACGGACCCGACCTCGGGCACGGCGAGCGGCACGGCTTCGGTGACCGTTACGACGCTTGCCTCCTTGGTAGAGCGTAAGGCTACGCTGGTACTGTCTCAGGTAGGCGAGGATACGGAAGCGCCGGTGCGTCTGGTCGTTAGGCAGGACGTGGACGGTTTCTCCGTGGAGAAAAAGAATTATCCTGTAGGCTATGAAGAGTCGGTCGTTCATGTGAAGTTCCTGACCAATGTGACTAACTATGCCGCCGAGGTAGCCGAGAAAGACCAGAAGTGGATCATTCCTCTGCCGGCTACGATGGCTACGACCGAAGGCAGTCTCTCGTTCACGATCAAGAAGAATACGGGTCCTGCCGCCCGTACGGGTACGATTACCATTTACGATGCCGACGGCAACGCTTCCAGTGTGGACGTGACGGTGACCCAGGAGGGCGCTCCGGTTACGGGCTCGATGATCTATGAGGGAGATAACGCGCTCGACGCCGTGATGATGAACGTGAACGGCGAGTATGTCTCTTGGGTGCTGAGAAAGGATGCCGACGAGATCGTACAAGGTGAAGCTAACCATATTTCTGAGACGGGTTGGTGGTATGCGACCCCTCCGGTCAGCGGTTCTAATATTCAGTATGGCGGTGCGGCTTACGGCGGAGTCGATTACACGTTCGATCAGGGACCGATCGCAGTGCGTTTCCCGATGCCTTTCCCGATGACGACGCTGTGTTTTATCGGAACGAACGTGAAGTTCTCGCTTTATCCGTGGAATACCGACTATGCGACGACGACGGCTCAGACGCCGGTGCTGGAGGAATCGTTCACGAGCGGAGAGTGGCAGTATCCGGGCGGTAACCCGGGCGGAGGTGCGACGGGTCGCTGGGATCCTTCCGGAGATTATCTGGCCGTGATCGAATCGATCGGCGACGGAGCGATGGTCGGCTGCAACGTCGTGCCGAACGAGTCGCATCCGGAATGGAGCGATATGATGAGCGGATACGAGATGTTCCTCGACGGCGAATCGAGCGGGCAGACCGGAACGTTGATTGGGCTGTCCTGTATGATGGACGATGTCGATCACTCTCAGCCTTTCTCGATTCCCGGTACGTCGAATCTGAAAAGAGTTTTCTCTTCCGACGGTACAACGTGGAATATGACCGACGAGTATTACCTGAACAAGGCGATGGTCGATGAAACGCCCATTCCGGGGGATTTTCACTCAGGAGAGTACGGATATGCCGATAACGTAAGCGCCGTGAAAATCGGTACGAAGACGTTTATCGCCTTGTCCGACGTCAACGGCAAGATTTGGGTGGCTTCGACGACCGACGGTAAGGACTGGGCGATCGTGAAGGAAGAGCTTTCGCTGACCGGTTCGGTTTCTTCGATGGTGGTTAAGGACGGTACGCTCAACTTCTACTATGCGAAGGACGGAGCACTCCATCTGGCGACCGCGTCGGCTGCCGACGGCTGGGTTGATGCTCTGACCGATGCCGGTCAGGTTCTCCAGTTGCCCGACGGCGTGAACAACGGTACGGTCGTTTACAACGATGTGAACAACCAGTTCCAATTCAACTACATATCCGCTGATAGCGAGATTCTCTCAATGGTATCGGATGTTGCGAACGGTTCGTTCGAACAGGGCGGTATGCTTTTGGAAGGTGCAGGTAACGGAGCCGACAAGCCGTTCTTCGTGACCGACGGCGAGGGTCATATCGGCGCTGATGCCGGTATCGCCTATACGTTCGACAGCGGCGTGTACATGCAGATGTAATACCGCAGAGATAAAAAAAAGCCTTATGAAGGCCGGTTCGGTGGCTCTCCCAAGCATTGGGGGAGCCACTTTTTTTGGAGCGAATGGTTCATGCGAGCCGCAGGAGCAGAACTGCCGAATTCCGATCGAGCAAAGGCATGCTGCCATGAAAAAGCGCGGCAAGCCGGGTTGTCTTTGCAAAAGCCGTGCACTATGCGAAGAACCGAATCGGCGGTATTTGCCCATGTATTCCGCTTTCTGTGGCTTCGGTGCCGCTTTTCGATTTGAAACCGGTCGCACTCGCCTGGTCCGCGTCGTATCCGAACGACATGATCACGAACCGGTTCGCAAGCAGGGGGGATGGCAGGACGTCGGCGAACTGTTCGGCGGTCACGTACATGCCCGTGCCGACGTGGTACGCCTCCTCGTCGGGTTCGATGGCGCGGGTCCGGCGGTTCTCCTCGCTCATGGCCGCGAACCGCTCCTCGACGCCGCGGTACCAGTCGCCCATGCGGCCGGCGGTCGGCCCGTAGGCGCCGGCCTTCGGGAACTGCGGATGGTTGAGCCGGTCGGCGATCCTGGACGCGAGGCCGTCGGCCCCGCTGACGGTGGACGGAATGTCTCCGGGTTCGGTGAGGTTGAGCCGCGCGATGCATCGCGGCCCGTCCGCGGTGCAGAGGTACGCTTCCGCGTCGAGGTGGGAGTAGTGGCCGTTCGGCTGGTCGCGCCTAAGCTCCACGTAAGCCTCCGTCCCTCCGTCGCGGAACGTGGGGGCCGTGTCCGACGCGGTGGTCCACGATATTCCGGTCCGGGACGCCATGTCGGCCAATGCCAGCGCGAGGTCGTGCAGGGCCGCCTTCTCGCCGCCGGCCGCGTACGCGCGGACGTCGTCCTGCGTGCCGTACGGGGTGCGCAGCCGGGCGTGGTCGAGCAGAGCGTATTCCATGACCGTCGCGTCGAGGTATCTGGTGGTGCCTTTCATCTCTTCGCTCATGCTCACAGTCCTTTCATGGATGGCGTGACCACGTCGGACGACGTGGCGATGCCGGTCGGGTCGGACGTGTCCGTCGGGTCGGCGGCGAACGATGGCAGGCCGAGACAAAGACGAAGGTTCTCCAGCAATCCGCTTCCGGCGGGCGATGTCTCGGTGAAGTATTCGGTGACCGTCTCGGCCTGTTCCTCGGTCAGGGAGACGCTGGCGCCGCTGTCCGGGTCGAAGCCGAGCGCGACGATCGGGCCGTGCAGTATCGTGTACAGCTCGCCTTCGGCCGGGACGTGCCGGTAGTCGATCTGGCTGAGGTAGCCCCTCTCCTCCATCGCCCGGGTGGCGTAGATGGCTCGGTTCGGCCCGAATTCGGACGTGCCGTCGTCGTTGACCCACAGGTCGACTCCCGGTATCACGATCGGCAACGTGTCGAAGCAGCCGCCGACCAGTCTGGACAGCGCGTCTCCCATCAGCCCGCGCCCGTCGGTCTCAAGAGCCACCCGCCGCGGCTCCCCGTCCTCCGGAATCAGGATTCCGTTTATAAAGTTCTGCGCCATCGCCGTATTCCCCTTCCTTGGCTTCCATGCCGGGACCTCCGCCCGGAGACGTCGTGGATGGCCGTGTCGTCACAATCCTCCGTCCCGCGCGTCGGGCGGACGGGACACGATGTCTACAGGAACGGGATAAGCGGATAAGCAAGTGCTTACATGCTTATCCGCTTATCCGCCCACGGGGCGTCAGTAGGCGTTGTTGCGAAGCCAGAACTCCTTGGCCTGGTGCGGGCTGCCGTAACGCTGCTTGATGTATTGCAGCCCCCATTTGATCTGGGTCGCCGCGTTGTCCTTCCAGTCGCTTCCGGCGGCCGCGAGCTTCGACGCGGGATAGGACTGCGGGATGCCGTACGCGCCCGACGTGGGGTTCGTGGCGTTCCACTGCCAGCCGGACTCGTGCTGCCAGATCCACACGAGCGCCTGCCAGTCGTTGTCGTTGTCCCATTCCTTGTAGCCGCTGGCGATCATCTGCTTGGCGATGCCCTTCGCGTCCTCGGGGCTGGCGTGGTAGCCGTTCCCGCTGTACTTCACGTTCACCGTTCCCGTGTCCGAATCGTCCGACGAGGAGGCCGAGCACGTCCATTTCGTCGACGTCGCGGACGAGCCCTGCGAGGACGATGAGATGCCGTCGGACGGCTTGCTCGCGGCGGTGGTGTTGCCGTCGGGATACCAGAAGGTCGCGCCGGGGCTTTTGGCGCTGATGACGCCGGAATGGATGGACACCACGCCGTTGGCGTTTTTGAAGCCGCTGCCTCCCTCGCTGATATGCACGCTGTCGCCGTCGACCTGTTCGACGACCGCGACGTGCCCGTACCTGCCGTCGGCGGTCCATGAGCCGCCCGAACCGATGTAACTGACGGCCGCGCCTGGCGTCCAGGAGACGATGCCGCCGGCCTTGGCCCCCTGCTTCCAGCCGTGGGCCTTGGCGGACGCTCCCCACATGCCGCCGTCGCCCCAGGAGCCCTGGCCGAGGTCGTGGCCGAGCGCGCGTTGGCGCATGCACGCCCACCAGGTGCATTGCAGTCCGCTGCCTCCGTAGACGATGTTGTAGCCGGAGCATGGCGTCACGTAGTCGGGCCACATGCGTTTGATCTCGCCCTCGGTCTTGCCGATGAGCTTCGTCCATTCCCCCTTGGCGGTGGACGCCACCGTGCTCGACGAGGCCGATGACGAGGACGATGAGCCGTCCTTGCAGCCGGCGAGGTAGTGTAGCACGTCGAGGGGGTTGCACGCCCCGGTGGTCATGACGACGCACAGCACGGCGACGATGGGAAGCAGGCGGCGGTGGAACGGCCCGGTCCGGCCGCGGCATCGGCTTGCGGTCATGTCAGTCGCTCCCGTCGTCCGCGCCGATGTACCAGAACGGCCGCTGTCCGCCGACGGTGATCTCGACCGGACGACACGGGCGCTGGTTCGTGCCGACTCCGACGGAGCCTCCCGCGAGCCAGACACGGGTGCCGGCGGGCACGTCGTCGATCGACGCGTATCCGGTCTCGTCGCCGTTCTCGTCCATGAACGGGTGGTCGGCCGCCGCGGGGCAGGCCACCGTCACGTACCACATGCCGTCGTCCATGGGGATGGCGACCGCGTCGTAGTATTGCGAGATCACCGACTGCGGGTCGGTCGACGATGCGATGGACGAGCCGATCGACCCGGGAATGTCGAAGAAGACCCGGTCGGAGCCCTGCATCCATGATTGGGTGTCCTTGACGATTCCATCCGCGTCTCCCTGGTACGTGCGGTCGGTGGAGCAGTCGTAGGACTGGATGATGAGGTTGTCGGACTGGCGACCGGTGCACAGGAGGTCCGGGTTCAGCCTGCGCTGGCTCCACCAGTAGCGCGCCATGTTGGACGGGCCGTGGGACTGGCCCGCGATGTCCGGCTGGAAGAGCTGCTGCATCGTGTCGTTCCATTCCTCGTCGGACGGCGTCGGGTCGAGGATCCTGTCGACGGTGTCCAACGCGACGTCCACGGGGCCTCCCTTGCCTCCGACGGGCTTCATGGACACCTTTCGCTCGTCTCCCTGCTGTTCCTTGACGATGGAGAGGACCCGCTGGCGGGACCAGTCTCCCGGCGTGGGGATGCCGGCGGCCTTCAGTCCGCCGTAGCCGCCGGTTTTGGCGGTCTTCTTCCTTTTCGGGGATTTGGCCGGAGTCGACGATGACGCGTCGGACGCGCCGCCGGTCGCCTTCGAGGACTCGTGGTTGACGACCATGCCGAGGGACACCACGAACACCAGGGCCAGGAACATCGCGAGCCAGCGGACCGGCCGCGGCAACGGGCGAGGGGCCTTCCTGCCGGCCATCACTCTCCCTCCGTCCAGGCTTGGCTTCCCTCGCCGTCGCCGCTTCCCGTGTCCGGCCCGTCCGACGCGGACGGTTCGGAAGAGCCCTCTTCCTTGTCCGCGAGCTCGTTGACGATGCGTTCCACGTTCCTGATGTCCGCGACGCTGTTGCCCGCGGCCTTCGCGTTGGCCCGAAGCTCGCCGTCCACACGGGCCTCGAGCCTCTTGACCTCCGTCCGCATGGCCTTGAGATCCGTCAGACCTTGGGCGAACGCCTCAAGCGCGTCCATCCTGGATCGCTGCGATTCGCGGATCGCCTTCGATATGTCGCGTCTCTTGTCTCGCGCCTTGTTGCTGTTGGACAAATCCGGCTCCTTGTCTCGGTCGTTGATGCTTCCCCTGCAAGGATGGACCGAGGAAGGGCGGGAGGCGGGGCACGATGTCTACAAGTTTTCCGGTCCCGTGGCTCCGGGCGAAACTTGTAGACGCGGTGCACCGCCGGCCGTGCGGGCCGGCGTCATGATGGGAGGGCCATTCGACAACCAGACAAGGAAGGAACAGGAATGGAGAATCTTCTGGAGAAGGTCGCCGGCATGCTCGGCGGACTGTGGGATTGGACCGTGCATCTGAACGGCGGTTTGCAGATCGTGCTCGTCCTCCTCGCGGTCGTCATGTCGGGCGTGTGCGCGATCGTCGCGAAACGCATGCAGAGTCCGATGATGGACATGGGAGGCAGCGTCGCGGGAAGGACCGCCGTGAGCATCGCCGCGTACGTGTTCGGCGTGGTCTTCCTGATCGTCGCCCTGTTCGGCGTGGCCGCGGTGTTCGCGCCGCTGCTCGGCTTCGTCAAACTGTGACGTCGAAAACGAACAATCCGGCCGCGCCCATCATGGACGCGGCCTTTCCATATCCCGGAAGGACCGGGACCCATCGAGACAACGATCGGAAAGGAACAAGAAGGACATCATGGGAAGACTCATCATCGCGGAGAAACATTCCGTAGCCCAGGCCATAGCCGCGGCATTGGGAGGAGGGAAGGCCGAGGACGGCTGGATAGGATGTGGCGCGGACGCGGTCACATGGGCCCAGGGGCATCTCGTCGACCTGCTCACGCCGGACGAGTACCAGGACCGCGGCTGGGACAAGTGGAGCATGGACGCCCTGCCTCTCGACCCGACGGGCGGATGGAAGTGGAAGGTCAACAGACAGCGCGGCGCGGACCGCCAGTACCGCGTCGTCGCGGGTCTGCTCAAGTCTGACGCGTACGACGTCCTGGTCAACGCGTGCGACCCGGACCGCGAGGGAGAGAGCATCTTCCACCGCATCGTCTCGCACGCGGGCGCGCGCAAGCCGATGCTGCGGCTGTGGGTCGCGTCCCTGGAAGAGGACGCCATACGCGACGCGTTGGATTCGATGAGGAGCGAGGACGAGTACCGGGGACTGGCCGAGGCCGCCGACATCCGCGCGAAGGCCGACTGGCTGATCGGCATGAACGCCTCACGAGCGTACACGCTCGTCTACCACAGGCGCATGTCCGTGGGACGCGTGCAGACCCCGACCCTCGCGATGGTCGCCGACCGCGACCGGCAGATCGCCCATCACGTCGAGAAGCCGTTCTGGAAGGTCGTCGTCCCGATGGGCGGATGGACGCTCACCGGCGAACGTCTCGACGACAGGACGGACGCGGAGGCGCTGAAGTCGATCGTGGACGCGCCGGACTTCACGTTCCAGGTGTTCTCCGTGCAGCGCAGGACCGTGCATGAGCGTCCGCCGCGCTTGTACGACCTGACCGGATTGCAGAAGGACATGAGCCGTCTGCACGGGCTGACCGCCGCGCGCACGCTGGCCGCGCTGCAATCCCTGTACGAGAAGAAGCTGGCGACCTATCCCCGCACCGATTCGCAGTACATCACGCACGACGACCTTGACACGTTGCGAGATCTTGCGAAGGGTCCGGGGCGCGTCGATGGATTCGTCCGCATGGAAGACCTTCCTTCCGCTCCACGGTTCGACCTGACCGTCGACGACACGAAGGTCTCGGGACACACCGCCATCCTGCCCACCCGCAACGTCGACAGGACCGTGCTGGACGGATTGAGCGGGGACGAGCGTCTGACGCTCGTGCGCGTGGTGCGCCGCATGTGGGAGGCGACGGCAGACGACTACGTGCATGACACGGTCCAGGTCATCGCGAACCTGAATCCGCATTGGTGCGAGAGCCATCCGGACGAGGGATGCCGCCTGTCCGAGGGCGAATGCCGTTTCACCAGCCGTTCCGACCAGCCCGTGAGCCTGGGATGGAAGGCGATCGAACCGGCGAAGGCCGACCGCGGGGATGACGCGGATGAGGAAGAGGCGTCTTCCGCCCGCAATGTCATTCCCGTGAACCTCTCAACGGGAGTCTCGTTGAGGCCGGTAAGCGAATCCTCCGTCTCGGAGGGCAGGACGAAACCGCCGAAGCCGTTCACCGAGGCGACGCTGCTCGCCGCGATGGAGCACGCAAGCCGATACGTCGAGGACAAGGACCTGAAGGCCGCTCTGGACGATGACGAATCGCATTCCGGCGGCATCGGCACGCCCGCGACCCGCGCCGACGTGATCGAAAAGCTCGTCCACGCCGGATACATGGAGCGCAAGGGCAAACAGCTGCACTCGACCGAGGCGGGACGCACGCTCGTGGACGTCGTCTCCCCCAGGCTCCGGGACGTCTCGCTCACCGCGGACATGGAACGCAGTCTGGGCGACGTCGAACACGGCAAGGCCGACGCGGATGCCGTGTACGAGGAGTTCCGCGGATACGCGCGCGCCATCCCGGCCGACGCCGCCGCCAACGTGAAAGCCGAGCGCGTCGGCCAGAGCGGCGGGAAGACTGAATCGTATGGCCGCTGCCCCCGCTGCGGCGGGAACGTCGTGAAACGGGGCAAGACGTGGACGTGCTCGACCAACCGCAACGAGAAGCAGGCCGACGGCACATGGAAACGAACCGATGGATGCGGGTACCGGATCTTCCCGACGATCGCGGGCAAGACCCTCACCGACCCGCAGGTGCGGAAAATCCTCGGCGGCCAGGCCGTCCTCGTCAAAGGATTCACATCGAAGAGCGGGAAAAAGTTCGACGCCCGGCTGGTCGCCGACAAGGAACGCGGCGTCGCGTTCGATTTCGGCAAATGACCGGAAACATGTAGACGCCGTGCACCGTTCGTCCATCCGAAACATGATTGGCTTGAGCATGCGGATGGGAACGGGGCGCATGCAATCCCGGCTGGAATGCCGGAAGACGCCTCTTCCAAAAAAGGAAGAGGCGTCTTCCGAAACCCATCCGAGATGAGCAGTCGAAGGGCGGACGAGTTCGCCCGTGAATACGGAAAGGATGTTGGATGATGAGACACGGCAAAGCGTTTCCGCACCGCATCGTGGCGATGATCAACGATGCCGGATACGAAAAGCTGAAGGAAGAGAGCCTAGCGCGCGGATACCAGATCGCCTTGATCGAACGGTGGATGCTGATTCCCCAAAGTGTCGAGGACCTGTATACGGGAAACCTGGACGATGCGGATGTGATGATGCGGCGGCCACTGCCGTCCGGGAACACGAAGGACAGGGGGCCGAAACGCACGCGTCGCAACATCTGGCTGACGGACGCCGGATGGGAGGCGGTGACCCGGTGCGCCGCGAAGCGCGGGCTCGTCCGGTCGGCGTATGTCGCCGAGGTCATCCACGAACAGGTCCGGATCGCGAACGAATCCGGATGGCCTCTCCCGGACGGCATCACCAACGAATCCGTCGAGAAGGAGATACGCGACGTGCTCCGGAAGATGGAAGAGCCCGCTACTGCGGGAAGCATGGAATGACCAGCCAAGCGTCCGATCATGTGACCAACCATGTGCTTGTTCATGTGACATGTCGCATGAGCCAGCGCGCGACCGCCATAAAGCCAATCACATGATCGGTCACATGACTCATCATGTGACCGGGAATGCGACCGAGCAAGTGACTGGTCACTAGCCCGGTCATGTGACCAAAAAAGATGGTGTAGCAAGTTATACGGTTTGTGCGCACAAACCGAAATTCCCCCGACCGCGCCATGGCGGTTGGCATTGACCCGAGTGCCGAAGGCTTTTGGACGGCGCCGCGCACGGCGCCGTGACGGTGGTTTCGACGTCGCCGGCGACGTCGGCGAGGGCGAACGGCGAAACGGCCGCGACGTCCGGAAACATGGAAAGGAGCATGAGCCCCATGGGCAGGAACCAGCAGCACAGGACGGGACGGACCCGCGGCAGGCGGATCTTCATCCGCGTTTCCGACCAGGAATTCGAGGAGATCCGCGCGGCCGCGGGCGCGAAGGGCGTCAGCGTCTCGCGTTACCTGGTCGAGGCGCACGAGACGTGCACCGACCTCGAAGCCGCGAAAAAGAGATGCGAGACGGGCCCCATCGTCGAAAAACTGGAGGCCATCAGAACGGAGATCTGGCATATCGGCCACAACGTCAACCAGATCGCGCGCAACACGAACCGCGACATGAGCGCGAGCATGGACGACGAATGCTCGGCCGCGAAGGCCGTGAGGGACTGCGCGCGCCTGTTCGTTCAAGCTTCAGACGCCATCAAACGCCTGTCGAATCAGATTGTGAGCTGATAAGAAGGAATGGGTTAAATGGACAATAACAATGAGTCTTGATCTTCCACCCTATGAATGAAACAATGTCTAATTATTATACGAAATATCGCGAGGAGCATGACATGAGCAGAAAATCGACGCTCGGCGACGCATTAGCCGCACATCCGAGCGTCGACATGCTCGCCCCCGCCATCCCAATCATCATCTGGGCAATCTCCGGGAGACCGGTACCGGACGACAACGTCTCGCAGAACCTCTTCGTGGCGCTATCCACCCTCTCTGGTCTCGTCATGGCGGCAGTGACATTCATCTGTTCCATGTCCTACCAATCGGAATCACGCTACATGCAAATCGCGCGTGACCGATATCACGACGAACTATCCAGAAACTGGGTCAGCATCATCGCATGGACAGCCATCACGGCGGTGCTCCCGCTGGCATCCCTCTGCCTCTGGCCGTCGCGCCCGGGACTATCCACAGCCATCTCCATATATGCACTTGTCATGATGATCGCAAAGCTGGGCAGAAGCATCCACTGGATGAAATACACGCTATTCATGCAAAAGGCATCCATGACAATCGGCGAACCCTTTACTGACAAAGACATGCAAAAAGCCTTCCAACGGCACGAAGCCAACGGCATCAGATAACCTCCACCCAGCCAACAGAATCGCCCCGGCGCTCGCAGACGAGCGACCGGGGGCTTTCGCTTACTCCTCGGGATGTTTGCGCGGTCTGCCGCCACCGACCCCGCGGCCGGGACGCGCCGCGTTCCACCGGTCGATGGTCTCCGGCAGCCAGCCGCGCGTCGCGCCGATCAGCGCATCCGGCTCCGGCAGGTTGTAGCCCTTCGCGGCTGGATTCTTCACGCCGAGGCGCTCGCCGACCTCCTTGAGGCTCAGGAAACGTTCGGTCATCGTTCTCCTCCCGCGAGGTAGCCGAAGACCCCGGCGGCGGCTCCGAAGACCCCGGCGGCGATGGTCCGTCCGCCGATGGCGAGGATGAGGCACATCGCGCCGCATGCCAGCGACACGCCGTAGAACCAACGGAAAGACTTGGGCGCACGGCTGATTATCATTGAAAAGTCCGGAGATTGCGGCTATTGTATGGCATACAACGTAGAGAAGCCTTGGTTCGCCGAGGCGTCTCGGAACGGCGGTCGAATTCATCGGCCGCCGTTTTTTTATTCTATCTTTCAATTACACGGTTCCGCAGCCCGATAAAATAGATTCTTCTTTGTCCGATTTTCGCATTGCATGCTGGAGAAATGTGCATGGACGATTAGGAAAGGATCATATTATTTTTGGAATCGATATGAACCAACTTCCAAACCAGCAGAAAAGCAACCCAGCAGTTCTTCAATTCACTAAAACGTATAGGGTTCTAAGGCAGTCGGGAGATACAAGTGTGAAAGAGGAATCCGTCGGATTGCTGGAACCATATCGGATTGGCGAGAATTTTAATACGATAAAGGTATATGGTCATTCACTGGGACAGGCAGATTATTCTTATTTCAAGGCGATATTCGATCGTATAGATTTATATGGATCGAATACAAAATTACTGTTCTACTTCCCATCTGACCATCCTTACATTAAAGACGGACTATACCAGCAAATCACAGGCCTGCTAACAGCCTACGGTGAATCCATGCCAGACCGTAGTCGCGGGGATAATCTAATGCATAAAATGCTACTGGAAGGAAGATTAGCCTTGTCAGAACTTATTGTTCCTGATTTGGAATCCTGATATTCCGTCGAATCGTGAAATCCTTCCATATAGGAATCCCGTGATACATCCAATCAGACGCCCGAAGACCTGTCTGCAGAATTGAAACGGGAGAAAAGACAACGGACAGAATTCTTCTTTTTCATGCGAGAAGTAGATAATTCCAATCGTTGTGTGGCATTCAGAAGCGCGGCCGTCTGCCGTTCCAACACGGCAAGACGCTCATCCAGCGATTGTTCGACGTCTAGAGCTGGAGCATTGGCTAAATCTTCGTCCTGTATTTCTTTTCGTTTCAGCCCAAAAACAGGAGTAGCGGAACCGAAGTCCTCCATCCGCTGGAGGTTTTCAGTGATTCGACGAAGACTTTTATGGAATGAATAATGTCGATAGCGGTCAAAAAGTTTGTTGATCCAGTAACATAAGGAGTTCTTTTTTGATGTGCAAAACCAAGGCAGCGAAATCAAAAAAAGGGAACACAAGCAAATTACCACTAAGGCAATCGTCAAAACGATTCCGGAGGCCGAGAGAAATTTAGGCCACGGTGACCAGAGTGAGCAAAGAACTCCCAAATGAACAACAGGAATATAAAAAGAAACTATCATAAGCCATACTATCTGCTCCACTTTTCTGAAAAAGGGCTGTGTTTCAGTGCCAACGACAACGTCAAGAAGCATAGGCACCAGAATTGCAGTAATTGCCGAGGAACATATCAACACACAGCAGAGAAACTGACATATAAATCCGACGATTTGCATGATGGAGACCTGTCCAAGGGCTCTTACAAAGTAAATGAAAAGAGGAACAGAAACCTCTTTCTCAACACTAGCGGGAACTGCGGCAAAAAAAGCTGCGAGGACTAAGAAATACGGAACAAACACAAGCAGCACAGGAGCTTTCAAACGCTGGAACCACTTGATATTCGTTTTTTCACCAAATCGGGAGTCAATTCCGTTTGACAGCCTCTCCCTAAGAGCGGTTGCATCTGATTCAAGTTTCTTCTTTTGCTCTTCGGTTACGAGTGTGATTCGCTCTTCCTCGGTAAGAATTCTACTGGCATTCGCCAAGATGCATGCCCAAACCGAGATGAACAGGATAGAGACCAAACCGATGAAAGTACCATTCCGATCCATAAGGCAGGGAGAGAGCATACCCGTGAGAAACAGTATAACGATGGAAGTGCCGATGGATGCCGAGGAAAAAAGCTCTATCGTCCCCTTTATTCTGCTCTTTCCATCCATCACGATCACCACGACAATAGCAACATCAAATGTGAGGAAAGTTAGCAGCCATGTGAGTGGATCGGAGTCCTCAGGAACAATATTCACGGCATCCGCCCAGATTTGTCCAAAGAAGGAGTTTTTGAAATCAATCAAAGAGGAACCTTCTAAGGTCAAATCTCGTTTCGAAAAATGCATCGTTGCTAGCAGTGCGAAGGTCAACAACAAACCTAGAGGAGCGAGCCAGATAATTCTCCTTAAATCCAACAAAAGTAGTTTCTTTTCCACGCTCTCTGGTTCTTGAACAGAGCTTTTTTCATCCAAGGAATCCTTCTCCTATCCACTGGGCACAAACAATGGCATATGCCTCATCCGGAATCAAATGCCTCCGTACATCGGCTCCTTGCGGCATATCTCCGACTATTGGTTTTCAGCAGAGGCACTCCCGCCAAACAATTAAACGATACGCTGACGTTAACAATTTCGAAAATCTGTAGACGCGGTGCCTCTCATGCGATGCCGCCATGTCGGATGATGAGATGCATGATTCCGAAGATCAGCCGCGGCACTAGTCCCGCGGGACTAGTGAAGTATCTGTTCGGCAAGGGACGGCACAACGAGCACGCCAACCAGCATCTCGTCGCGTGCAGCGACGACCTGCTCGAATCGTTCGACTTCGACGGACATCCCGACGAATCGTACGCGAAAATCGGGGAACGCTTCGACCGACGCTACCGGGTCAGGGAACGCAAGGACGATCCCTTCCCCCGCGACCGGCGCGGGAAGCTCAATCCCGGCGGAGAGCACGGCAAGGACCGCGTATGGCACTGCTCCCTGTCCATCAAGGCCGGCCAGGGCATCCTCACGGACGGGCAATGGGAAGCGATCGTCCGCGACTATCTGGAACGAATGAACATCCTGCCCGAAGGCGCCCCGGCCGGCGTGACATGGCTCGCGGTGCGCCACGGATTGAGCCGGAACGGCAACGACCACGTGCACGTGATGGTGCAGCTCGCCACGGACGACGGATGGATCAACACGTTCAACGACATGAAAGCCGCGCAGAGATCATGCCGCGGAATGGAACGGGAACGTCCCGAACTCGTCGAGATCGACCGGTCGAACACGGAAAGCCAGGTCAGGTACAAGTATGCGGAATGGCGGCGCTGGGCCGAATGGAAAGCACAGGAGGATTACGACGGGCCGCTCCCCTGGCATGCGCTCGACGGGGACGAACGCGTCCGGCGGATCGCGGCCGTGGCCGCGGAGACGATGCCGAAACAGCATGTCGGCCGAGTCGTGGAGGCGTGCGCGAAGGCGTCACGGAGCGAGGACGAGTTCATACGCCGCGTCCGGCGCGAGGGCTTCAGCATCGACCCGCGTCTACGCAAGGGCGTGGCGAAGGGATCCTTCGACTCGCCGGACCAAGTGGTCGGATACCGGATCACCTGGCGCAGCAGGGACGGCTGGACGGAACGGTTCAACGCGACCGACCTCGGCGCGGACATGCGGTTGAAGGAACTAAGGAACGGCTGGACGCATGACGCGCAATCCGAATCGTTGGCGGTCCAGGAATGGCGCGCGAGCATGGAGAACCGCCCGCCCTTCCTCGCCGACGGCCTGGAGCGCCGACCTGCGAACCTTTCCACGCATGACATGGAAAGGCTGATCGACGAGGCGTTCCACGTCGCCGTGAACGTGAGACGCGGGGAAGGCGATCCGGAAGCATACGACGAGGCGCTGCGCGAGGGACTGCGCGTGTTCGACAGGCTGTCCGAACGGTACGGGCTCGGGGATGGGTTCTCGGCCGAGATCATGAAAGACGGGCTCTCGGCCGAGACGCCCGACGCGATCGGAGACGATGGGCTCGATGAGAATGGGAAAGCCCACAAGCTCTGATGCCGCAAACCGCGGACCAGTATCATCTCATGGGACCCGGCCTCGTCTCGGCCGATATGCCGGGGATCCCGGTTCCAAACGGTTCGGCCGGACCGAGGTCCCGATCGCCGGGGCGCGCGCCGGACACGGCCGAACCGCGCAGATCCTCCCATGCGGGGACGAACACGTTCTCGTACCGCCATGCCATGACCGCTTTGTGGTATTCCTTGAAACCTTCGGGAAGGACGGTCACCCCCATGGCCTGTTCCGGGATCGAATCGATCAGGGAGTACAGTCGGTCGGGCTCGTAGCGTTCCATGAACCGGCCGAACGCCAGCGTGCACTGGGGGTCCTGTCCAGACGCGATGTATTTGAGCGGCGCGATCGGCTTGCCTTTGTCGGTGATGTAGCATGACCTCACGTCGAGGGCGTCCTGACGGATCAGTTCGTCTTTGGACAGGCGTCGTTCGATCGCGGCTTCGGTCCGTTTGTTGTTGAACGAGTTGCCGTTGTCGTACACGGGCGCGAGCCGGTAGTGGCCCTTCCTGTCGGACAGGACGCCCCAATTGGTGTTGTTGCGGTCGATGTTGCGGATGAACGCGTCGGTGACGAACATGTCCCAGAAACGTTCCCGGACCCCATCGATGCCGGCGAGCTCCGGGATGCGGTTGATGGCGGCCCTCACATCGGCCAGCACCACCCCCGACCCTGTGGAGGCGGATTCGGTGAATCCCGGTTCGTCGTCGGACAGGGAGTTCTTCAGATCGTGGAACTCCACCAGTTCCCAATCGTCATCGGTGAAATCTCGGCACGCGCACACGACCTTGCCTCCTCGGATACCCAGCACGGTCTCGTGCACCGGGATGCCCAGCATCCCGTAGACGTGCGATCCGAGGAATTCCGACAGGGGCGCCGTCGTGTACGAGGGGACCGAGCCTTGCAGACGTCCCGTCGGCCCCGGGAACTTGAGGATCCAGTTGCCCCCGTTCCAGACGACGCCGACCTTGCGGCCCGCGTTTCCGGCATAGAACCTGCGGGATTTCTCGCACCCCTCGAAATCAATCAAAGCCATCATATTCCACGATTCTACCGGCCGGCGCGGCCGAATCAACCGCATTCATTCCACAGGAGGGAGACGACGACGGCTCCGCCGCCGCGGACCGAGACGTCGGCCGCGTCCTACCGTCCGGCCCGCTTGACGGTGGGGACGTCCGGCAGGGACGGTTCCATGGCCGGCGCCGCGGGCGGCGTGATCCTGGCCTCCTGCTCGGGACTGTACGCGCCGAACAGGTCCGGACCGTCCCATTCCTCCGGCTCGTACAGGTCGACCAGGTCGGTCTCGTTCTTTCCGGTGGTCTCACTGGATGACAGGTCTCCCCCGGTCTCGGATTCTGCGGTCCTCTTCCTTCTTTTCTCCGGGGCCGGCGTTTCGGCCGAAACGTCGTCACTCTTTCCCTCGTCCGCCGTCGAACTGCCTCCGGAAAGCATCTCGTCCCGCTTCTCCATGTCGGATCCGGACGGCTCCGGCAGGTCGGAGGCTGGGGCCGCGTTCTCGTTCTCGTTCATGGAGCCCTCGAACAGGCTGGACGGTTCGTCGCCCTCGCTGCGGTTGTCCCCGCCCGAGGATTCGGGCAGTCCGGCGTCGCGCAGGTGGCTGATCTGCTGGCCGGCCTCGTCTATGGACACGACGGCCTGCATCATCACGCATTCGGCGATCAGGTCGTTCCTCTGCCCGTTCCATCCCTCTCCGTTCTCCGGGGCGACATGGAACGTCTCGCCGTCGTGCCGGGCCCTGAACTCGTCCGGGGAGGTGTCGTCGTGGTCGAGTCTGACGGTGAAGCCGGCCTTCTCGAACGCGGCCAGGGTGTCCTCGAGGGCGGGCGTGCGGTCCACGTAGGTGATGGTGACGTTGTTCATGACGCGGTCGGCTTGCTGGCCGATGGTCTCGCCGGGATGGCGTTGCGACCATTCCGTCTCCATGAGGTTGCGCGCCCGGTTGAGCTGGGCGGCGTAGCCAGGGTCCGTGCCGACGAGCATTTCGCTGACGTTCCAGGCCTTCAGCAGGCTTGTGTCGCTCAACGGGGAACATCCCCTCGTGCCGAGCACGGTCGCGTTCAGCACGCTCTCGAACCCGTTGTTCAGCTCGCGCCTGTGGGCGCTTTCCCAGGACAGCAGGCGGGCTCGCTGCGCCTCCATCTCCTTGATCTCCGCGGCCTGCAACCTCGCCTGTTGGGCCTGTTCGGCCTTGCGTTCCCTGTGCTGCTGCTGTATGTCCGCGCTCAGTGAGCGGTGGAGCATGCTCAGCTGTTGGGCCATGTTGCTCCATGTGCTGTTGAGCAGCTGGTCCAATGCGTCCTCGGGATCCATCGCCGACATCATCGGCCTCCTTCCTGTTGGTTCCTACCGATCGTGTGCATTTTTATGTTCGGCCGGCGCGGCGGGCGTTCCCTGTCGGGGATGGCCGCCGCGGCCTCCTCCATCTCCTTCGGGCGCACCGGGCGCAGGGGCTCCATGGCCTTGCGCCGCCAGCCCTTCGGCGGGCGTTCGCATGGCAGCGGCTCGCCCGGCCCGGTCGTGTGCTCGTTCTCGTCGATGCCGAGCGAGGCCACGAGGCCAGTGTCCTTGTTGAACACCCGGTCGAGCAGTCCGAACGCTTGGATGTTGAATATCATCATCTGGCCCGGCTGGCGTCGGGCGTTCTCGTAGGCGCGCCACAACGCGTCGAGCTGGTAGATGAGCGGCGGGTACCGCCACCAGTCCGGCACCCACAGGAACTTCGTCATCACGCCCTGCTGGTAGGGCCACATGTTCGCCACGTGCAGCTCCACGAAGCTTGCGAGGTTCGGATAGTACGTGTCCCGCATCTGGGTTCGCGCGCCGAACTGGCCTATCAGCGCCTCGCGTTCGGCCTGGTCGTCGCCGATCTCCCTTGATTCGGGAATCGAAAGCACGTCCTCCCCGTCGAGCTCGCCATCGGCGCCGTTCTTCGGCTCCGGCGTGGCGTCGGTTTCTCCCTCATTCCCCTGCGCGTCCGGGACGGCGTCTTCGGCCTCGTCCTTCCCGGTGTCGTCGGACGGCGTTTCGTCCGAGGGTGTGGCGGGCGGCGTCGAATCCCGATTCCCGTCCGTCGGAACGCCGGGAACGGCGGAAGTCGTTTCGGCCGCGCGCTCCCTTTCCGCCAGCTCCAAGTCCTCCTTGGTCGAGATCGCGAAGTCCTCGGCGGCCAGGCCGGCCTTGTACGCGAACAGCCATCGCGTGAACGGGATGGTCAGCCCGTACCGGGTCACGTCCTCGACGCCTTCGACGGCGAGGTTCGCCGCGGCCACCGCCGCCACGTACGCCATGTCGGGATCCGTGGGACGGTCGGCGTGGTCGGGGACCTGCGGCGGCGCGGCCACGCCGGAATCCGGTTCCGGAACGACATGGTCCGCCGCGGGCGCGGACGGCCCCGGCATGGGGGCTTGCGGGAAGACGGGCCCCACCCGGCCCGGCGCCATCTGGACCGTTTCGCGGATGCCGTGCTGCATCTCGCGGTCCTCCGATGGGTTCTTGCCTGGAAATACCATTTTCATCCTTTCGAGGAATGTTCCAACGCCCATGTCATGCGGCCTTGCGGATGATGTCGGCCCAGACGCGGTTCTCGGTCCACGGCATGGTCCGGTCGATCTGGGCGCGGCATTGCGAGGCGAGCACGAGCGCCCGGCCGACGGGCCACTCGGCCAGGTCGGACACGTCCAGGATGTTCTCCTTCTGGATGCTGTTGTTCACACTGCGTCTGCCCTGCCCGTCGATGTTGAGGCTGCCGCGGACGATCTCCCTCTGACCGACGAGGCTGCTGATCTCGCCGAGCCATTTCGCGTCCTTGATGCCGCCCAGGTAGACGAGGATGTTCGCGTTGTTGAACAGGCTGCCGAAGTTCGTCTCGCCGAACGCGGCCTTGCCCTGGTCCGGGTTCTGCCAGATCGTCATGATCGGGATGCCGGCCGAGCCGAAGTACGAGTACACGTCGGCGAGTTCGGGCCAGCGGCAGATGTTCGCGGCCTCGTCGAGCACGCAGCACATCGGCCTGGGCAGACGCCGGTTGTTGTCCGTGCATTCGGACTGCGCGTATTGGAACGCGGTGAACGCGACGACCGCGGTCAGGCTCGCGGTCAGCGCCGTGGACGGGCGCCCCTGGGCGGACAGCAGGTAGAGGGTGTCGCCCTCGCTGGTCGCGAAGGCGAGCGGGTCGAACACGTCTCGCCCCTCCGGGGTGCCGTCGCCCTCCCGGGGCAGGACCCATTCGATCACGTCGGGGTCGGCGAGGAAGGCGACCATGGTCTGCAACGAGCCGAACACGCCGCTTCGGGTCTCCGGGGTCAGGGCGATGACCGAGCTGACGCGGGCGGCGATCTCGCCGTATCCCTCGTGCTTCGTGAGGATGGTGACGGGTTCGGTGTTGCGTTCGCTCGACGCCCAGCGGAACACGTCGGCGACGGTCTTGCCGCCGAGGTGGGCGGCGAACAGGTAGTCGGCGAGCTGCTGGGCCGCGGTTCCGGGGAAGAAGTCGTCGCCGCCGGTGGACGGCTGGCCGGACGCGTACCGCCAGCAGTCGGCGATGCGTTTCGCGTCGGCGATGGTGTGGATGGAGTCGATCAGGTTCCACACCCATGTGGTGTGCTTCCGGTTCGGTTCGGCGATGCGTTCCGGGTCGAACACCCAGATGCGCCCGTCGGGATGGTCGTGCATGCGGACGGGACGGGTCACGTCGAGGATGTCGCCCTTGTTCGAGGTCGCGAGGCATGGGCCGGGGGCGGAGCAGACCGCGGGGATCGCGTAGCACAGGGACTTTCCGGAACGCGGGCCCGCGAGCACGATCGCCATGTCCTCCCAGCTGGTGCTCATGGGCGTTCCGTCCACGATGTTGCGGCCGAGCGGATAGCCCGGCTCCATGCGTTTCGGGTCGTAGTCCTTGACGAGACGGGACGCCATCTTCTCGGCCCGTTCCCGGGTGACCTTGGACACGGCTTCGCCGTGGCCCATGCTCGGCGCGTACACGTCGACCCTGGTGCGGTCCGCGCTTCCGGTGACCTTCGGGGCGACCTTGCGTGCCAGCAGCCACCAGCACAGGCCCGCGAGGGCTCCGGCGAGGATGACGAGCAGTCCGGCCAGCGCCCACTGCGCGCCGGTGAACTCCCATTGGCCGGAGAGGATGTACAGGAGCGCGAAGATGTCGAACCCGTGGCCCGACGCCGCGCATATCGCGCCGAACACGGACATGACCGCCAATGCGACGAGCAGCGCGACTCCCGCCGCGCGGCTGGACGGCCTGACGGTCCGTCCCAGGTCGGCTACCCTGTTGGTCTGGAGTTTCGGATCGACGTCCACCGCTATCCCCTCTCCCGCACTTCGGCGAGCTCGGCCAGGATCGCGTCGGCCATGTGCCGCCTCCATTCGCCGATGTCCGGAACCGAGGACTTCCAGCCGCATCCGCAGTGGAACAGTCCATGGTCGCCGACGCTGGGTTCGAGGCGGCCGTCCCAGTCGCCCCGTCCGTAGGGGTCGCCCAGGTGGTCGGCCAGCGCGTTCTCGATGGCCTCCTCCCTTGTCTCGGGAGGCGTGGAGACGAGCCCGTCGACGTGGCGCCCGTATTCCTCCCATGTGGCGAACCTCTCCCCGCATGAGCATTCCGCCCCGGACATGGAGGGACGGGGCGCGTGGGCGCGGAGGACCGCCTTCCTGCCGACCCCCGTCCCCTCCCTTCCCTCGTCATCGAGGAACTTCATCATGGACGCTCCTCCCCGGTCGCGGGCTGGGTCTCGGACGGGGAGGATCCGGCCCGTTGCTCCGCTTCGGCGGCGCGTTCCTTGCGGCGCTGGTAGAGGATGGAATCGTAGACGAGCCATTGCGCGTTGATGACGTTGCGCGCGTCGGGCTGGCCGTCCTTGGAGCTGGCGTAGGCGGCGGGCTCGGCGATGCTGCCGCCGGCGATGACGGGATCGCCCTGCCTCATGTCGATACGGCGCACGGTGTCGGCCGCGTTGCCGAAGAGCTGCACGGTCGTCTTGACGGGTCCGCGCGGGTCGTCCGTCCAGCCGCCGTCCGCGGTCCTCACGCGGCGGTTCTCGTAGACCACCGCCTGGAGTTTGGAGGGCAGGATGGCGCCGTCCTCCATGGTCTTCTCGGGCAGGTAGTCGGGGTTGGCGCCGAGGTTGCCCCTTACCGTCAGCATCGTCTGCGGCATGTTTCGTCCTTTCGTCGTAGGGGGTGGGGCGCCACGGCCTTTGTGGCGTCCCACATGCAATGTTGCGGCCTCCGCGGCGGCGGAACGGTGCACCGCGTCTACAAGTTTCCGTTCAGCGTGTCGGCGTGGTCGCGCCGAATGCGCGCGGGTCGCCGAGCGGATCCGTGTCCGCGCGGTCCGTGCGTTCGAGGTCGCCTTCCGACAGCAGTCCCGCCTTCCATTCCACGTAGGATTCGGAGATGAAGTCCGGGCGCGAATAGAACTCCATGCAGCTGTTCCTTCCTCCCGGGAAGTTCCAGTAGTGGTCCTCGACGACCTGCGCCAGCTCGTCCTCCGCCCAGACCCGCATGACGTCGCGTTCGGACTGGTCCGCCAGCCCGGCCGTCCACGTGTAGCGGGCGTCGGCGTCGATGGGCGCGGTTCGGATCCATTCGTCCAATCGTCCGCGGATCCAGTTGAGAGGGACGCCGCCGGAGCCGGCCGTCCGACGCGCGCCGTCCGACGCCTCGCGCACGAGCAGGCCTTGCTCCAGCCATTCCCCGAGGTCTTCCATAGTGGAGTTGATCCGGTGGTAGGCGTCGTAGCCGATTCTGTCGCCGAGGACGGTTTCGAGCCGGACGATGTTGTCGAGGTCGAGCATCGACCCGTCGTGCTCGTAGACGTCGACCGCTTCCCTCCAGTGGGCCATGACGTAGTCGGCGTCGGCGTCGTCGCGCCGGTCGAACCGTTCGAGGATGGTTTCGATGGATTCGCTGTTGAGTCTCATGTCGTTCTCCTTGTCCGCGCCCTATCTTGCGGGCCCGGCCGCGGGCGCGGCGTACGGGTCCGTTCCGGTGAGGGATTCGTCCAGGACGTCCACCGGATCCTCCGGGTCGGCCATGGGATACCGGGTCTCGATGGCTTCGAGCAGGCTCAGGATGGCGGCCTCCCGGCCTCCCTGGTCGATGAAGCGCGCGACGTTGCCCTCGACGGGGCGCGGAGCGTGCCATTCCGTCTCGTCCGCGAGACGCCACAGCCATTCGCCTTCCTGGGGGATGACGTGGCCGAGTATCCGCCCGTCGGGCAGCTCGGCGGAGAGGACGTGCGGACCTCCGGGCCATGTCGCGGATCGGCGCATCTCCACGTCGTCGATGACGAACCGGTCGTTCATCGTATCGTCCCCCTGTCCTGCGCGATGTCCGCGAGTTCCGCCAGTCCGGTGGACCCGTCCGCGGTGGGGGCCGTGTCCAGCACCGCGGACGCGAAGCGGTCGGACGGGTCGAAGCGGAGCGCGCGTTCCGCGTGCATGCGGCCGGTCTCGCCCGTCCGTCCGAGGTATTCGACGTGGTCGAGCATGCCGAGCAGCCCGTAGATGTGGCCTTCGACCGGGGCCGGGGCGTTCTGCTGGATCGGCGAGAGTATGCGCCAGGCGGCGTGGTCGCGGTCGATCAGCGTGTCCCTGTCCGGCGTGGCGTCGGGCCATTGTCCGACCAGGTCCGTGATGAGCGTGTCGACGGGCACGTCCCGTTCCGGGGTGCCGATGATGTCCCGTAGGCCGCCCATGGTCGGCAGGTCCGGGCCGAGCACGTCGGTCGCGATCATCGCCCGGGTCGCGTCGGGAGCGTACCGCATGCTGACCGCGATGACCGCCAGCGCCGACACGTCGGATACCGGATCGGTCGGCGCGTGCGGTTCGAGCATGAGGCGGCGCCATTCGTATGCGGCCGCGTTGCGCCAGTCGGCGCGCGCCACGTCGCCTCCGGAGATCACGTCGTGCCGGTAGTCGGCGTCGGCGGCCTGGATGACCTTGTCGAGGGCCGGTTCGTCCTCGGGGTCGGCGTCGGCCATGGCGCGGATCCTGAACGAGGTGCGGAACGCCGGTTCCTCGATGGCGGCGCGTTCCAGGTCCTCGCCGGTGTCGGGGTCTATGCCCATGTCGATCTCGCGCACGTATCGCGCGAGGGTTTCCGCGCCGTCCGGGAAGAAGCCGTGCACGTGCTCCAGCGCGGGCTCGATGATGCTCCGCAGCGATTCCCACGCGTCGTTCCAGTCGACGTCGTCCGGATATTCGCCGTGCGTGTGGTGCTCCAGTATCCTGTTGGCGATGTCCGCCTCGTCGTCGCTGGCGAGGATGTCGTCGTGGGACTCCTCCCCCCATTCGTCGATCCATTGGCGCAGCTCCCCGTCGTCTATGGTCCTCTGTTCCATGTCCGGAGCCTTCCTTTCCGTCGTCCGGATGATTCACAGGCCATGGTCGCGCCGAAGCGGCGTGTCGGCGGGACACGATGTCTACAAGGGCCGATAATCGGACTCATCGACGAAAGGACGGCATCATGTTCCACTTCTTCGGAAGGATGAGGGGAAACGGACGGAAGGCGGCGCAGGACTACCGGCTCCTGGATTACGCGGATCACCTGCGGTTCATACGGCCCTTCGTGCAGGCGAGATACGGGTCGGAGCCCGCGCAGGAGATACTTTCCATACTGAAGGACTCGGCCGACGACGAATGGACGTATTCGCGATCGAGAAAGGCGCTTCAGCCGTTGACGGGACGCGGCGACGCTGAATTCCTCGCCCGGGTCGAGCTGATGGCGTCCGAGGCCATAGGAGGCGTCAACTCCGCCATCGGCGCCGCGAACGAATGCGGGACGCGGATGGAACGGCGTCTCCAGGTGTTCGCGCCGGACGGGATGAAGCCGTGCGCCTCATGCCGGATGCCTGACGGGCTGAGGACGGGTCTCGACGAGCCGTTCACCCTTCCGGGGGGCATAGGCGCATGTTCCGGCGACGCATGGCTTCCGATCGACCCGATGGTGCCGGAATGCCTGTCGGAGGAAAGCGCGTGCGCGGTCGTCGAGCTGTTCGAGGCGTCCGAATGACACGGCGCCCGGGAAACGGAACATAATAAGCGGATAAGCATATACATACATGCTTATCCGCTTATCTGATTATCCGCTTATCCTCGTCATCGGGCCGGCGCCCCGGTTCCGGCGGGTGGCTCCGCGTCCTCGCGCTCGAAGCGGCGGAGGCGGGCGAAGGCCCGGCGCGCGAGGTCGTACGCCTCATAGTAGCTGGGATGGTCGGTGTCCTCCTGCCAGACGATGTTTCCGGTCCGGTCGGTGACGAGCGCGGTGAACGAGTTCGGCTCCATGGCCGCGAGGGGGCGGAACAGGAGCGTGAAGCCGTGGGACGGCACCGCGACCGAAGCGACAGCGAGGGGACGGTTGCGGCCGGCGTCCGTGCCGCGGCGGGCGGTCCGGACGGACAGGGCGCCGGCGTATCCGTTGACGACGGCGAGGTCGCGGATGGCGAGCTGGAGCGGGACGCCGAGCCACGCGTCCGGCGTCATATGACGGGTCGCCTGGTTCATCATCGGCTCCATTTCGCGTTCGTGTCGTTGAATCCGGACCGTTCGATGTCGCACATCTGCACGTTGACGGGGATGCCGGGCAGCCCGCCGAGCTTGATGAGGAACTTGCCCACGCCCTTGAAGCTCGCGTTCGCGTCGAAGTTGGTGGGTGTGGCCCAGTCGGCCAGCATGTCCTCCTCGCGCACGCTGATGGGAAGGCCGGACTCGCCGCGCAGATAGCGTTTGATCTCGGTGCGGGACAGGGCTCCGAGGACCTTGATCTTGCTGCGTTCCACGAATCCACGGGCCTTGTTGTTCTGCGCCTGGGTGTCCAGGCACAGCAGGTCCGCGAACGTGTGGGTGATCATGATCTGTCCGACGCCCCACTGGCGGTTGAGCCGGGTGAGCAGGTCGAGGCGGTCGACCATGAGCGGGCTGGCGCGCAGGGCGCGGTGCATCTCGTCCATGATGATGACGTGGTTGCGGCGGGGTTGCAGGCCGGCCTCGGCCATCATGTCGGCCGCGTTCTTCGCGGCGAACGCGCTCGACCATGTGGCGGCGAGCACGGCGGCGACGACGTCGTCGCCGGCCTGCGCGAGGGCGCTGATGTCGAAGTCGACGGGGCGGGACAGGTCGAGCCGTTCGGTGGTCTGCTCGCAGAACAGGCGTCCGAACCGTCCCATCGGGTTCGCGAGTCCGTGGAGGCTGGACAGCAGGTCGCGGGTCGAGCGCGCGTAGGCCTCGTCGTTCTCGGGGTCGTCGAACACGGCGGCGGCGCGAATCTCGGGCGTGCCCTGTCTGACGAGGTCGCGCAGGTCGGGGATGACGGGCGGCTCCGGATCGTCCTTGGTGCGCTCGTACAGGATCTTGAGCGCGGTGGACAGGACGTTGGATTCCACGTCGGAGACGGTGCGGCGTCCCTCCTCCCGTCCGGTGCGGCTGATGGTCAGCAGCACCTCCATGAGCGCGCTGCGGCGTTCGTGGTAGTCGGCGAGCAGGTCCTCGCGGGCGTCTCCCGTGAGCCGTTTGAGCGCTTCATGGATGCCGCCCGGGTCGAGCGGGTTGATGGAGCCCAGGCCGCTGCCCAGACGGATGACCTGTCCGCCGAGCAGCCGGACGAGTTCGGCGTAGTCCGGCTTCAGGTCGCCGGGGATGATCGCGTTCATGCCGAGGGCGGACATGCCCCACACCTGGCGGCGCACGAACGTGGATTTGCCGATGGCGGGCAGCCCCATGACGAACATGCTGGGCTGTTCGATGATGCCGGCGCGGAACCAGCTGATCGGATCGCAGCACACGCCCGCGCCGGTCGTCATGCTCCGTCCGATGGGCACGCCCTCGACGGGCAGCGCCATGTCGGTGCTGAACGGCCAGAATCCCCCGCACACCTGGGTGCTGGTGCCGAAGAACTCGTCCATCGTGGGCATGAGCCCGCCCCATCCGCCGCCCCTTGAGCGCCGTCCCCTCCAGGACGGCCCCATCGGCGTTGGCGGGATGGACGGGCGAAGGACCGGCATGTCCGGATCCATGGTCCGGCCGGTGTTTTTTCCCTTCCGCATGGTTCCGTTCCTTTCACGAGAGCGCGGCGAACGCGCTGGGAGGCGTGTAGTTCCTGAGGTTGAGGCCGAGCGGCAGGCTCGCGGCGAAAGCGGTGTCCTGCGCGCCGTAGCAGGGGCGCAGGTCGATCTTCGCGCTTCCGGCGGCGCCCTCGACGGCGTGCGTGGCCTGTTCGAGCCTCATGCGCTCGTCGTCGCCGGCGCGAACGGTGGCGGTCACGAGCATGCCGAAGAACACAATTGCCGCTCCCCTGTTGGTCTCGATGGCCTGCCGGTTGGCCTTGTTGATCTGGCTCATCGCGCTGATGGACGCGCGCTTCTCCTGGCTGACCTGGTTGGCGGCCCTCTGTCTGTTCTGCTCGGCCATGAACGCGGTCTTGTCCGGAGGCAGGACGTGGAACACGACGGTGACGCGCTTGCGGTCGCAATCGGAGAGCGGGCCGAGCAGACGCGCCAGGGTGGAGCTGGTCACGTTGGATTTGGGCGGGTCGCACATCTCCCATGTGCGGCTCACGCCGGAATCGTGCCGGTAGTGGTCCCAGCCGGCCTCGCAGGCGACGGGCCCGGCGTCCTCCCATTCGATCCATGGCTGGCCGTCGGCCTGTTCGAGCGTGTCCTGCGTGGCGGGATCGTAGCTGACGCGGACCATGCGGCTGATCTCGTCGATGGTGAGCGTGCGCGCGGTCCCGCCGCCCGCGTCGGCGATGCGGCGGATGAGGTTGGGGACGAGCTGTCCGATGCGGCGGGCCGCGTCCTCGGGTTCGAGAAATTTCCCGTCGCGCACGTCGACGTAGCGGAACGTGAGCGTGAGGATCACGCTGCTGGACGCGCCGCCGGTCGCGTACAGGTCCATGATCTGGGCCATGGCGCGGGCCGCGAGCTCGGGAGCGTCCTTGACAGTGCGCTTGGCGAGGTTGCGGCGGAAGCGCACGCCCGAGTCGGGCGACGTGTCCACGGTGACGGCCAGCTGGGTCACGCCGGCCTCGCCGCCCAGCGCCTCGAGCAGGCCGGCCCACGAGGCGACGTACGCGTCCTCGACGTCGTCGTCCGCGAGGGCCGCGCCCTGCGGCTGGCATGCGAGCAGGAGCGAGTATTCTCCGGTGTGCCCGTGGCGCACGAGGGTGAGCCGGTCGCCGAACCCGTCGTTCGCCTCGACGAGCGAGACGCGCGACAGGATGCCGGGCAGGCGGCATTCGCCCGATTCGACGGGCGCGAGCATTCCGGAACGGTACAGGGCCCTGCCCTTCCTGGACTCCGAGAGCCAGGAGCGCCGTTCCACGGTCCGGTCGAGCACGTTTCGATGTTCGCGGTCGCGTACCGCGAGCACCGCGATGGTGCCGATGCCGATGACCGCGGTCGCGATGGCCGCGACCACGTTGACCATGGACAGCATCAGCGTGACGACGAGCACGCCGAGGCCCGCGAAGGTCAGCGGCTTGCCGATGTTGCGGATGCCGCCCGCGATGGGGCGCATCCAGTCGCCGTATGTCGTGCTTGAGGCCATTTAGAACTCCTTGGTCTTGCGGGTCGCGGCGCGGTTGGCGCCGTCGGGCCCGTCTCCGGACGGCTTCGCGCCTCCGGACGGGCGGGCGCCCGCCGGGGCCGACGGGTCGGAGCCGGAACGGCCGACGGACTGTTCGATCCGCGCGGCGGTGGACGAGGATTCGGGTTTCGCTCCGTCCGGGGCTCCTCCGGAGCCGGAGCCCGCGGACTGCTGGTCCATGCCGGACGGCATGGGATTGTCCGCCGTGTCCTTCGCGCCGTCAGGGACGGCGGATTCCGACGACGTGGATTGTCCTCCGCCGCCGGAGGAGCCCGCCTGCGTTCCCGCCGGTCCGCCGCCGGCTCCGATGCCGGATGGTTGCGCGGCTCCCGACGGTTTCGCGCCGTCGGGGGCGGCGTTCTTCTTGCCGGCCGCTCCGGCCACGCCCTTCGCGCCGGCCTTGAGCGCGCCGCCGGCGGCCATGACGCCCATGCCCGCGATTCCGCCGAGCATGGACGGTATGACCCCGCCGCCGCCGACGCTTCCCGCCACGGCCGGGACGATGAGCTTTATCATCGCAGGCAGGAGCACGATGACGCTGACGGTGAGCATGAGGGTGATGGCCTGGCTGTCGTCGCCGTCCGTCGCGGTGACCATGATCGCGCTTCCGGTCGCCATGACGAGCGCGGCGACGGGTTTGTACAAAAGGAAAGCGAACAGCCATCCCATGACCTTGCCGAACGCCTGGCGTCCGGTCTCCATCCAGCTCATCGCCGCCCAGACGGGGGCAACGCCCACCATGATGGGCAGCAGGCCGGCGCGCAGGTAGCAGAACACCTTGCTGATGAGGTTGCAGAACCACACCACGATGGTGAGGACCAGGGCGATAGGCCAGTCAAGGTTGAAGAATTCCGTCGCCGCGAGCGTGTTGTGCTGCCACGAGTCGCGCATCATGTTGGACGCGCTTTTGAGCACGCCCGCGGTCCAGGTGTCCACGGTGTCCTGGAACAGGTTGACGAATCCCGCGAGGCACACGCTGGTGAGCATGGCCCACATGAACGCCTTGCCCAACGGGACGAGTTCGCGTCCCTCCTGCGTGGTGATGAGCTTGAAGCCGGCGGCGATGACGCCGCAGACGGCCGCGATGATGAGGAACGGGTCGACCTGGAGCCTCACCCAGTCGGATACGAAGAACGAGGCTCCCGATCCGGGCGTCCATGACGCGAGGGCCGGAGTGGAGCGTCCGGCCGTGGCCGTGGGCACGCCGTTGACGACGGTTTTCGTCATGTGGGCCTGTTTGAAGAACGTGAGGGCGATGCTCGCGGCGGACGAGCCCATGAACACGCCCAGGAAGATCCATCCGATCTTGCCCAGCAGGTGTCCATCCATGCCGGCCGAGCCGTTGCCGATCTGCCAGACGATGCGCGCCGCGAGGACCATGAGGCTGATCGCGGCCGCGACGATGAGCACGCCCTGGGCGATGTTGAGGTATTTGTTGACGTTCGTGTCCCACGCGTCGTACATGGGCAGCACGGAGTTCTGGAGGGTGGAGACGGTTCCCGATGAGGCGACGAGCGTGTTGCGGCTGGTGCTGAGCCAGTCGATCGTGTCGCCCGACTGCTGTTCGTACATCGTCCACATGGTCTTCTCGAGCCAGCTGAGCTTGCGCTGCTTGTCACACGATCTCGTGGACGAGACGTATGTCCAGGTTCCCGAGCCCTCCGACGCGTCGTCGTCGGAGATCTGCGAGTTGGTCGCGTTGAGCGCGTCGCACTGCGCGGAAGGGTTCGCGATGAAGTAGACCTTCGCGGATCCGGCGGCGGCAACCGCGTTCCCTTGGTTCTTGTTGGCCCAGGCGTACTGCGGGCTGCGGATGAGTTTTCCGGGCTTGTTCTGGGGGATCTTCATCGAATACGTGGTCATCACGTCGGAGATCTCCTCGTCGCCGAATTTGAGGTCGTCCTTCAACGCGTCGAAGTTCGGTCCTCCGCAGGCCGCGAGTGACAGGACGGCCGCCAGCGCGAGAAGCATCGCGGCGAGGCGGCCCTTGCGCCGGCGCGCCATCCGCTCAGCAGCTTTCCGCGATGGACAGTCCGAGCGCGCTCATGAACGCCAGGGCGCCGGCGACGATGAAGATGCCGACGACCCAGTTGATGAGCTTGTCGAACGTGTCGTCCCTGTCCGGGACGCCGTCGCCCTGCTGGCGGAGCACGTGGACGCCGATGCGGATCAGCGCGACGATCGCGACGACGAGGCCGAGGGCCTTGACCCATCCGAGCGCGGTGCTCACCGGGCTGGAGAATCCAGGCGGGAGGCATGCCTTTGGGTTCGCGAGGTCGGCGAGGACCATGCCGTATGCGGCGGCGGATGCGATGTGTTCAAGCATCATTTCTCCTTTGATGTTCGTTGCTGGTGCGCCTTCCACGGTCGCACATCCCCGACGCCGCGGCGGTGCACGGCGTCTACAAGTTCCCTCATGCCTTCCCGCCCGCTTCGAGGTCAGCGAGCATCCTGGCGTACGCGCGCGGATACGTTTCGGGAAAGCCGTCGAGGTCGAGTCCGCGGATGAAGGGCAGCCTCCACAGCGCGGGCGCGGCGGAGCCGACCAGGAGCGCGCCCTTGCGCAGCTCCCGCGGCGTCTTCGGCAACGGCATGGTGACGGCGACGCCCATGAGGATGGTCTGGCCGAACAGTCCCGCGTTCCAGTCGGCGAGCAGCGCGCGGAGCGCTTCGAGGCCGCGTCCCGTGCACATGGCGCACAGCACGACCCGGCTCGGGACGCGAGGGTCAGCGCTGACCGGCAGGCCGCGTCCCGCGTCCGCGTACCGGTCCCTCGCGCTCATGCGGATTGTGGTGCACCCCGCTCCCCCATGCGCCGCCACCAGCCATACGCGGTCGGCGGTCGGACGGGCCGCGAACGGAGGGACCAGTTGGGTCAGCGCCGGCCGGGGATGCGGTGCCAGGGGCAAAGGCGGTTGGTTCTGGACGTTCATTCGTTCCTTCCTTCTCACAGTCCTGGATCGGTGTCCGGCATTCCTCCGTCGTCGTTTTCCGACGGGACGCTCCACGATGGGGCTGATGGCGTCGAGGACTGCTGCTGCCTCTGCGTCGTGGACGGCGTTTGGACGCTCTCCTGCCGTTGGGCGCGGCCCTGTCCGGTTCCGGCGGTCTGCCGTTGGACGTTCTGGGACTGCTGTGGTTCGGCGGCGGACTCCTCTTCGGCTTTCCGCTTCGCGGCCTCCTGCTCGGCCTTCGCCTTGGCTTCCGCGTCGGCCTTCTCCTTCGCGGCCTTCGAGTCGTTCACGGCCTTGACGGCCTTGGCGATCGCGACGGCATCGCGGGCTTTGATGGCCTTCGACAACGTCTCCCGGGTCCTGGCGTCCTGGACCTTGCCTTCCGAATCCTTGAGCAGCCGTGACGCGTCGTCGACGGTCTTGTCGAGCTTCGACGCCTCGACCGCCTTCACGGCCGTCCGTATCGCCTTCACGGAAGTCTTCGCGGTCTTCGCGCTCCTGTCCGCCTTCACGGCGGCCGTGTCCAGGCCGTCCACGTCGGACGCGTCGCAGGAGACCATGCCGGGCGTCTTCACGGATGCCGCGCGGTTCAGCCTGTCGATGGTCTTCGGATCCTTCACGGTCTTCGGATCCGTCTTCGACGTCCGTTCCGCCTCTTCCATGGCCTTGTCCAGTTCGCGTCGGGCGGACGAGAGCCTGCCCAGGGACGATTCGCATCGGTCGCGGGACTGTTCCGCGGCCTTGGCTTCCCGGACGCGGCCGGCCGCGACGACGCAGCCTCCGGCGATGGCCGAGACGAGCATGGCTCCCACGACCGAACAGCAGACGATGACGGCGGCACGGGGGATGCCGTGGGTCTCGGGAGGGATGTCGGCGACGGCCTCGAGTCCGTCGCGCACGCTTTCCGGACTCGCGGCCACGAAGGATGATGGTTCCGGACGGATCGGCGCGGGCGCGGGAGCTACGGACGGCATGCTGTCCCGGGACGGCGCCCTCGACGGCAACGGAGGCATGTCCGGAATCTCGGGCGTACGGGCATGCGACAGCCCCTTGAGCCTGGGTCCTTGGACCGGAGGCTTGTCCGAAGCGGCGGGACGGTTCTCGGATGAGTCCGGGATCCGGGGTTCCGGCGACGGAACGGGGCGGGCGCCCGCATCATCGGGAGACGGCCTTGGCGCGGCCGGTCCGGGCGCCGGCCTTATGGGAATCGGACCGACGGTCCATTCGTCGATCTCGTCCATCCTGAGAGAGTCCTTTCCCTGTCAGCGCGCTGCGACGCGGTTCATGGCTTCCGCGGCGAGTCCTTCGCCGGCGTCCGTCTGTTCCCTTTGGGCCTGGACGCGTTCGCGTTCGGCCGCGATGCCGTCCGCGCCGGCCGTCCGCGCCGGCTCGATGCCATGGATCAGTGCGACCGACAGGTTCCTCAGCATCTCGTCCTCGGGTTTGACCCGGTACAGCTGGTCGGCGAAATGCTTGCATCTGGCCGCAGGATCCCCTTCCATATAGCTGACGGTAGCCGCGATGCGGTACGCGCCGGCGCGGTCGGACGTCGGATGGATCTGCAGCGCGAAATCGGAGAACAGGCGCGGTATGTCCTGCTTGAACGCGCAGGCTATGGCGTGCGAGACGTCGTAATCGGACGGCATCATGATGGCGCGATACGTGTCGAACAGTCCGTACGACGCCTCCTCGTCCAACATGGCGACCGCTTCGAACTCCTCTCCGGACATGTCGGGGCGAAGGACCTTCGCGATGGTCGCGTCCATGAGTCCGTTCGGCTCGACCATGGTGCGCAGCGCGTCGGTGATGCGGTCATCGGAGATCTTCGATTCCCCTGGAAGGTATTTGCGTTCCTTCAAGGTCTCGATCAAATCGAACATGGTTTGAATCTGCTGCCGGGTAGTTTGCGCCATTCCGTGGGCCTTTCGTTCGGTTTTTCGTTTTCTCGACGCTCCCATACTGTCCCGGGGTGCGGCGCCCTGCGGTGCACCATGTCTACAAGTTCTGACGCACCAGAAAGGAAAACGGCCGGAACGGGAGTTCCGGAAACCGTCGTACGGGTTTCCATGGGTCCTGTTCCGGCCGCTTGTTCTGGATTGGAGGGGGAATTGGGTCAGCGCATGCCGTGGCGTGCGGTCACGTCCATGCGGCGGCGTTTCAGGTCGAGCGTGGCGGCGCCCATGCCGGCGAACGCGACGACGGCGAGGATGATGCCGTTCGTGTCCGCGCCGGTGGATGCCATGACCTTGTCGGCCTTGGCGGCCGCTTCGACCGTGGCCTGCTGGGCGGCGTTCAGACTGGTCTGGCCGGCATTGTCGTCATGCTTCGGGTTGGCGGCCTGCTGGGCCGTCTTGAGCGCTGCCTTCGCGGTCTCGTAGTCGCTCTTGGCCTGGGCTTCGACCGTCTGGGCCTGCTTGAGGTCGGCCTGCGCCTTGGCGAGGATCGTCTTGGCCTGGTCGAGCGCGTCCTGTGCTTCCTTGACCTTGGCCTGCGCGGTCTTGACGGCTTCCGTGTCCTTCGCGTCGCTCTTGGCCTTGGCGAGGCGTGCCTGCGCGTCGGTCAACGCCTGCTGCGCGTTCCTGACCGCGGTTTCGGCGTCCGTTTCGGCCTGCTTGGCCTTGTCGGCCTCGTTCCTGGCGGCGTCGTATGCCTGGGTCTTCGCGTCCAGGTCGGCCTGCGCGGCGGCGAGGGCCTGGGTCCTGGCCGCGAGGTCCGTCTTGGCGTTTTCGAGGTCCTTGACCTGTTGGGCGGCCTTGTCGCTTTCCTTCTTGGCCTGCTCGTACGCGGTCTGGGCTTGGGCGAGTTCGTCCTGCGCGGTCTGCTTGGCCTGCTGGGCCTGGTCGGCTTCGCTCTTGGCCTGGTCGTATGCGGTCTGGGCCTTGGCGAGGGCGTTCTTCGCGTCGGTCAGCACGTCGAGACGCGTGTCGGCGGCGGTCTTGTCCTGTTCGGCCTGCTTGACGTCCGTGTTGGCCTTGTCGAGCGCGGCCTGGGCTTGGGTGAGACGCGTCTGCGCCTGCTCGTCGGCGGATTTCGCCTGGTCGTACGCGGTCTGCTTGGCCTGGCGGTCGGTTTCGGCGGTGGTGAGGCTGGCCTGCGCCTGCTCGTCGGCGGATTTCGCCTGCTCGTACGCGGTCTGCGTTTCTGCGGCCTTGCGGGTCGCGTCGGCGAGCAGCTGCGTGGTGCGTGCGGATTCGTCTTGCGTGTCCTGCAGGTAGGAGGTGGCCTTGTCGAGCGTGAGGACGGCGGACGCGTGGGCCGTGTTGGCCTTGTCGAGCGCGGTCTTGGCGGCCTCGACCTGCTTCAACGCGTCCTCGTACGTGGATTGCGCGGATTTGATCTGGTTGACGTACGCTTCGACCTTCGCGCGGTACACGCTGGCATCGAACGTGGTGTCGTTCGCGTTGTAGGAGTTCCAGTCGTTGAAGTACTCCTGCGTGAACGCGTGATCGTAGTTGGTCTCACCGTAGCCGCTGTAGGCCATGCCGGTGGCGATGTACTCCGGGTCGATGATGTTGAGGTAGTGGCCGACCTTGTAGTACAGGTCCGGATACTTCGAGAACACGTCGTACGGGGACAGGTCCGCGAGGTCCGGATAGTCGCCGGACTTCACGGCCGCGTCGTAGGTCTCCTTCTCGGCCGTGTACCAGTCGTCGTACGGATCGTCGTCGGAGAAGCCCCAGTCGAGGTTTTCGCCGACGTTGTCGTACTGGTAGTTGTGGTTGTAATGGCCGTTGGCCGCGTAGTTGGCCTGGACCATGGCCATCGCCATCGCGGTCTCGGACACCTTCAACGGTTCCAGACCATGGTCGGCGCGCAGCTTGTTGCACTCGTCGATCATGTCGAGGGCCTTGAGCAGGTTGTCGAGGCTGGTCGCGTCGTCCTTCGCGCCGATGTGCGTGTATTCCAGGTACTGGGACACGCTGTCGTCGGTCAGATACTTGTACGCCTGTTCGGCCTTGTTGGTCTTGAACCATCCGGCCGCGCCCTCGGCTTGCGCCTTCGCGGCCTCGTCCGCGGCCTGCTTCGCGGCGTCCGCGGCGGCCTGCGCCTTGTCGTACGCGTCCTTCGCGGCCGCATACTCGTCCTTGGTCCTGTCGGCCTGCGCCTGCGCGTCCTTCACGGCCTGTTCGGCCTTGTCGAGCGCGGCCTGCGCCTTGTCGTTGGCGGTCTGGGCGTCCTTCACGGCCTTCGCGTCCGTGTTCTTCGCGTCGGCGGCCTTGTCCAGGGCGGCGGAGGTCTTGTCGGCCTTCTCCTGGGCGGCGTCCTTCATGTCGTTCGCCTTGTCGAGCGCGGCCTTCGCCTGGTCGGCCTGGGTGCGGGTCTTGTCGGCCTCGGATTTCGCGGTGGCCTCGGCGACGGTGGCCTGGGCCTGCGCGGTCTTAGCGTCCTTCACGGCCTGGTCGGCCTGCTTGGCCTTGTCCTGCGCCTCCTGGATCTTGGCGGGATCGTTCGCGTCGCCCGCGATGCGGGTGGCCTCGTCGAGCAGGCTCTTCGCCTGGTCGGCCTTCTGCTGGGCCTGCTGCGCGGCGGCGGATGCCTGGTCGGCCTTCGTCTGGGCTTTGCCGAGCGCGTCCTGCTTCGCGGCGGTGGTCTGGTCGAGCTTGGTCTTGTCGGTCGAGTCGACCTTCCGCTGCGCGTCCTTCACGGCCTGGTCGGCCTGTTCCTTGGCCTTGGCGGCGTCGTCACGGATGGACTGGCTGTCGTTCATGGCCTTCTTGATGGTCTCGGCGTTCTTCGCGCTCTGGTCGGCCTTGTCCTTCGCGGCGGCGAGGCTGTCGTGGGCCTTGTCGAGGTTGGTCTGGGCCTGGTTGACGCCCGTCTGGGCGGCGGCCACGTTCGGATCGTTGTTGATGGTGGTCTCGACCTGCTGCTGGGCCTGCTGCACGTTCTGCTGGGCCTGCTGCACGCCGGTCTGGGCCTGCTGGACCTGCTGCTGGGCCTGCTGGGTGCCGGCCGCGGCCTGGTCGAGGCTGGTCTTCGCGTCCGTGACGGCCTGCTGGGCCGCGGCGACCTGGTCCTGCTGGGGCTGCGTGGTCGGCTGGGCCGCGGCCTGGTCGACGGCCTGCTGGGCCTGCTCGACGGCCTGCTGGGCCTGTTCGACCGGGGTGGTCGCGGTCTCGTCGGCCATTGCCGGCGCGGCGATGGTGCCCGCGACGGCCACGGATGCGACGGCCGTTGCGAAAACCTTCTTGTTCATAATTCTCCCTCCAATGCCATGCCCCGTATCGGGGTCGTGGCTCCAATGGAAACATCCCTGCGACGTTTCCGACAACCATTCCACGTGCCCCCAATCCGATATCGGCGCCATCGGCGTGTCGCGGTCTCGGAGGCATATGGCGCGCATACCCACCAGTCTACCCCCGCATGAGGCGGTGCCGGCGGGTGGGCGTCTACCGTTTCATGCCGTGACGTCCGTACGGGCGGACGCGTGGCCTGGACTCGACCATCGCCACGGGCATGCCCGCGAGCAATGCCACACCGGACACGAGCAGCGGGCGCGCGTCACGGCCGGTGGTCCTGGGCGCGTCCTCGGGATAGGGCGCGTCGTCCGGCATGCTCACGCGTTCGCCCGTGACGAGCAGCCGATACGTGTTCAGGAAGATCGGAGTGCAGGTGACCAGCGTCACCAGGTCGCGTCCCGGCTGGATGCGCACGTCGCGCAGATCGTCCGGATCGACCTTGCGGATGCGTTCGACCTTGTAGGCGAGGGTCTGGGCCGCGACCCTCACGTAGAACACGTCACCCTTCCTCAATTCGGTGAGCCGGGTGAACAGGGCCTTGTCGGCCACTCCCGTATGTCCGGTGATCACACTGTGGGTGCTTTGCCCGCCGACGGGCAGGCTGGTGCCGTGAAGGTGTCCCGCACCGTTCTCCAACGCGTACGCGTCGGCCCCGTGGCGGACGGGCAGGTCCACGCCGATGGACGGGATCTCGATGGTCGCCATGATCCCGTCGCCGAAATCCAGCAGGTTCTGGTATTCCGTGTCCGATTTGAACCCGAAATCACCATCGATGGTCCCGTCCTTGCCGGACGTCTCTCCGATGACATGCGGCGTGGCGGCGAGCCTCCGGTTGTACTCGCGGGCCTTGGCGACCATGCGCGCGTACTTCTCGGCGGAATGGTCGTCCTTCGCGGCCAGGGCGGACGATTCGGCCGCCCTGCGGGCCGCTCCGGCCTGTTCCACGCCAAGCCAAGCGAACGTGCCCACGCCCGCCAGGCAGAACACGACCGTGACGGCGATGAGCGCGCGGAACACGCGTCTCGCATGCCGTGCGCGTATGCGGCGCAGGCGCCGCATACGACGTCCCTCCGAAGCACGTTCGCCCTCGATGATCCAATCCCAATCCATAACGTCCATACCTTTGCCACGATCCGTTCCACGAATATCGACGGGGATGGGCAACGGGAAGGGCCGGCGTCCGGACCATTCCGCCCACGTCCGAATGGAGTTGGTGGATGGCCGTCCGCCGGCCCTTCCGTCACCGGGTTCCGGTCACTCGTCGTCCGGCATGCCGTGGCCGTTCATGCGTCTGGTGAGCATGACGGTCGAGCCGATGCCGAACATGAGCAGCAGGACGCCGCCCGCGATGGCGATCGGCAGGCCGATACCGCCCGTTTCGACGAAGTTCTCGTGAACCTCCTGCCATTGCGCGTACAGGGTGATGTCCTTGTCCTGCAATGCGACCTTGCTGCCGTCCTTATAGACGACGTCCGCCTTACCGGGTTTAGTGCCCCAACCCTTGAACACGTACTTGTCGCGTTTGAACGACTTGGACGTGTCACCGGGAATGGTCGCATCCGAATACTGCCAGCCGGTCGTGTTCGGATGCGAACCGGTGCCGCCGTTCGCGTTGTAGACCACGTTGGCCTGCAACCGCTGCCAGTGCGCGTACACGGTCACGCTGCCCGTCAACAGGGTGTTCCAGTCGTACAGGCCCGCATTGTCCTGCGGTCCCGTGTACCAGCCGAGGAATTTGTAGCCCCGGATCTTCGACACGTCGCCCGCCTGCCAGCCGGAACCATCCGCCGCGGCCGTGTTGTAAGCCACGGACACGGACGCCGGGGTGGACGGCATCTCGCCGGTCCACGTACTCGGCTTGTTCGTGTCGTAGGTGAGGACCGGGTTGCCGACCCACACCGCGAACACGGTCATGCCGCCCTCGACCATCGTGACCTCGGCCTGCGCCTGGGTCGCGTTCCGGTCCTGGTTCCAACCCAGCTGGGTGTGGCCCGGACGCGACAGCATGCTGGAATCCCAGCAGTCGTCGTCCTTCGCCATGGTCGCCAACGTGATCCTCTGGCCGGCCGGATAGTAGACCTGGCAGCCGGACACCACATCCGTGCTCTGGTCGACGGTCCTCACGGTCACGCTACCATCCTCGTGGGTGGTGGTCCGCTGCACGAGGTCCGACACCTTGCCGTCGGTCTCCGATTTCGCGGGCTGAGTGGTGTTAGCGGCCGTGTCGGACGGGATGGAACCGGTGGCATCCTGCGCGTTCTTGTTGTAGGTGAGACGGTAGGCGATGGTCGAATCGACTGGCTGGAAGCCGGACTGGCGGGCCTGTCCCGAGGCGACCGACCAGCGGACGTGGAAGGACGAGCCGGTGAATGTGGCGCCGACGTAATGTTTCATTCCATGCGCGTCGGCATTGTTCTTGTTCTCGTCCGTGGTGCCGGCCCAGCCGTTCGTGCCGAACCGGGCGAGGTGAGCGTCGGAGCGCACGTACGCGCCATCGAAGCCGCTGACGAGTTCGACGCCCTCGTTGTATCCGCTGGTGCCGCCGTCAAGGTCGGTGAATCCGGTCGCGCCACGCAGCCCCTGCGGCGTGGATCCGTCGTCCAGCAGGAAATCGACGGTCACATCCATGTATGGGCGGGACGAGGGATGCTTGTCCCACTTGCCATACGACGCTCTGAACTCGTGCTTCGATTCGAGGTACACCAGGGAGCCGAGGTTCTGGTCGTTCACGGTGATTTTGGCGTTGAGCCACCGTTGCGTGCCGGAGGAGTCGCGCCACTGTCCCACATGGTGCAGGACCAGGCTCGCGCCATTCTTGTTCGGCTGGTACATGGTGGCCAGAATTCCGGCATATGCCTGGTTCTCCTCCGTGGGATCCCAGTTCTTCTTGACAGTGAAGCCGTTCACGTCGGTGATCTGGTCCGCGGTGACACCATCGGTTGTGGAGAACTTGAAATCGCCGTACTGGGCCGGAGCGATGTCGCCCTTCTTCAAGTCATGCACCGTCAGACCGGAAGCGGTCCTGTCCGCCACGGTCCTCACGCTTCCGGTCGTCCTGGTCTTGGCCTGCTTGACGGTGTTCGCGGTCGTGTCGGACGGGACTTGGCCGTAGGCGTCGTTCGCGTTCTTGTCATAGGAGAGCTTGTAGGCGAGCTTGAACTGCACGTCGTCGATCAGATTGCCGGAGATGCCGTCGATGGAACCCAACGCCTTGAACGTGAACCTGCTGACGTTCTGACCGGCGGGAACCACGACCGAACCCTGGAACGTGTCCCACGAGCCGAGCCAGCCATCCGTGTTCGGAGCGTTCACCGTGGTGGACTTCTCACCCAGCCTGTTGCCCCGGTCGGACGCGATGCGGGTCATCTCCACCGGCTGCTCGTGGCCGGGCGCGCCGACGAGGATCTGGATCTTCTCATTGGAGTTGATGGTCCCGTTCCTGTGCGCGTACCGGAGCTTCACCGTGTACACGGTCGGATAATCGTGCGCGGTGTCGATGTCCTGATACAGGTACGTGCCCGCCTGCGAGGCGGTGATCTCCGCGTACATGTTGTCGTTCGCACGGGAGCGTTGGATCTCGACGATGCCGCCGCGCCCGTCGACCCTGGTGTCGGTCTGGTTGGATTTCCAGCCGAACTTGTTCGCGTCGAACCCGTTGAGGTGCACCCACTGCTTGGACGCCTCGCCCTTGCCGTTCAACGGTCCGCTGACCTCCACGTCGCCGTGGGCCGGGTCGATGTTGGCGAAATTGTATTTCGCGCTCATCTTCGACTGGGTGACGATGTTCCGCCAATCATGGTCGAAGTCGCTGTTGACGAGCTGCTTCGGCAGGCCGTTGGCGGCGTAGGTCGCCACATCGTCGGATGCGAGACGCACGCTGCCATTGGTCTTCGTCTTGGCCTGCTTGACGGTGTTCGCGGCCGTGTCCGACGGGACGGAACCGGATGCGTCACCGGAATTCTTATCGTAGGTCAGGCGGTATGCGCGGGAGAACTCGATGTCGTCCACGAGATTGCCGACGTTGTTGCCGGACAGGGTCGCATCCTCTTTGAATCCCTCAAGGCTCTTGAACATGAACACCGTGTTCTTCTGCCCCTCGGGCACCAGGTAGGTGCCCTCGTAGGTCTCCCATTGTGCGCCATGATCGCGGGGATCGGTGTTGGACACCTTCGTGGTGATGGTGGTGGACTTCCCGCCCACCTTGTCACCATGGCCGTTAGAGGTGACGCGGGTCATCTCCACAGGCGTCGCGTGGGCCGCGTCGGCTCCCACGAGGACCTGCATCCTGTCGGCATGGGAGGATTGGCGGCTGGCGTGCTTGAGCCGGATCTTGTACAGCACGCCGCCGTTGCCGGTGGACACGTTCTGGTAGATGCTGGTGTTGTCCTGTTGGGCGACGATCTCCGCATACGTGTTCTTGGTGTTGCGGTCCTGCTGCAATTCGACCCTTGAACCGTTCTCGGTACTGGACCATGCGAACCTGGAAGAGTCGAAACCGGGGATCTGCCCGATCTTTCCGTACTTGGAAAGATCGGTGTTGGACATGTTGTACCAAAGCGTGCCGTCATCCGATTTGATGAACGTGCGCAGGTCGGCATAGCCTTCCTGCTCGTTCTTCTGAATGTCGGAGAACGAGGGGTAGGAGAAATCGCCATTAGCGAGGGAACCGTATTGGGCATTCTCTTCCGCCACGGTCTTCACGGTTCCGTTGGTCTTGGCCTTGGCGGCCTGTACGGTGTTCTCCTGCCCGCGCTGGTTGGACGGGACGTTGCCGGCTGCGTCGTCCGCCACCGTCCTCACGGTTCCGCTGGTCCTGGTCCTGGCGGGCTGGGTGGTGTTCTCCTTACCACGCTGGTTCGACGGAACCTGACCGGACGCATCGGCCGAATTCTTGTCATAAGTAAGCTTGTACGCCTTGGTGAACATGACGTCGTCGATGAAGTTGCCGCGCGTGGAGTCGCGTCCCTGGGCGCTCTTGAACGTGAATCGGGTCACGGTCGAGGTGGCGACGTACACGCCGGTGTACGTCTCCCATTCGGCCTGGCCGCCCTTGGTCGCAATGGTCTTGGACGTCACGCCGGTCCGGTCGCCGCGGCCATTGGACGTGGTGCGGGTGGCGTCCTGCGCCGTCTCCCTGCCTGGACTGCCTATCATGACCTGCATGGAGTCGACGTGGGATGCGTCCTCGCTCGCGTGCTTCAGGCTCCACCGGTACATGACGCCCGGCGTGGTGGCGATGTCCTGGTAGATGTACTCGTCCGGGGTTTCGGCGATGATCTCCGCGAAACGGTTCATTTTCTGGCCGTTGTTGTTCGGCTTGTTGCCGATCTGCACGCAATGCTGGAGCTTCTGGTGCGAGTTCGGCTGCTGGTCGGGACGCAGGCCCTCCTGGCTGCTGTCCCAGCCGAATTTGGACCGGTCCCAGTCGGGGATAGGCATGAACTTGCGTCCGTAATCCACGTAGAAGCCGCCCCAGCCGGTCGTCGGATCCACGTCGCAGCTGTTCTTGCCGTCCGGGCAGGCCGGATAGTCGAACGAGCCGTTGACGATATGGTCCGGCAGGCTTGACTTGGCCGTGGCCTTGTCCTGGCTCGTCGAGGATTGGATTTCGGCCTGCTGGCCGGCGTCGGACTGCGCGCCGGCGTCCGTGGTGGAATCGGCGTCCGTGGAGTCGTCGTCCGGATTGTCTGCCGTGTCCTCGGAGGTCTCGTTCCCGCCGTCGTCCGCGAGCTTCACGACGCTTTTCGTGGTTCCGGCCGCGCCGGTCACGTCGACCGCGTTTGCCGTGCCGGTCAGGCCGGTGCCCAACGCCGCGGCGGCCGTGAGACCGGCGAGAAGTCTTGTAAGGAATCCCATTTCCCTCATCCTTTGTGATTCATATGTGAGTTCCGTATTTTTTGGAAGAGGGCCGGGATCGTGCGGCTGACAGGAGAAAAGGCCGCACGATCCCGGCCTCTGGATCCCCGGCCCCTCGCTTTCGAGGCCGGGGACGATTCGGAAAAATCAGGCGATGGCCGGACCGTCGCCCAGGTTCTCGTGGCGGACTCGGTAGGCGGCGAAGCCGGACGCGGTGGCCACAAGGATGATCGCGAACGCGCCGACCAGCATGACGGCCATGGTGGTCGCGCCGGTCTGCGGCAGCTGGGTGATGTTGTCGATGTTCTTCACCACGGCGGTCGGGGTGGTGGTCTTGCCGTCCGCGTTGTTGACCGTGCCGGTGAGTCCCGGCTGGTCCTTGCCGGTGATGGTCACGTGGCCGTCGTCGGTGATCTTGAGGGTGAAGCTCGGCTTGACGAAGCTGAAGTAGCCGGTCGGCACCTGGGTCTCCTTCACGGTGTACGTGCCGGCGCCCAGACGGGTGAAGTTGATCACGCCGGACGCGTTCGTGGAGAATTCGGTGGCTTTGGACTCATCCGTGGTGAACGTCCACTGGTTCGAACCCGTGTTCCACACATACCACTGGTTCAGGCTGTCGTTGTGGAGCTTGAACTTCGCGCCCTGGATGACCTTGTTGCCGTCGGCCGCGCTGATCTTCTTCAGATTCACGTCGTAGGTCGGGACCGGGGTCTCATCGGTGCCCGGCCCCGGGGTCGGCACGTCCGGCGGGACCACGTTGGGCAGCCAGTTCGAGGTGATCAGGATCTGGTTGAGGCCTTGGTTGGCCTTGGACGCGTTGACGACCTTGCCCTGGTAGGTCACGGTCACCTGCTTGCCCTGGTAGGTGTCCACGAAGCTCTGCAGGCTGGTGACCTTGAAGCCGGTGCCGTCGGAATTGCCGACCTTGTCCTTGCCGATGGTGCCGAACTGGTTGGTCACGTCCGTGCCGGACGACGTGGTCGCGTGGAAGGAGCCGTCCACGTAGACGATGCCGGTCATGTGGTCCTCGAGGGTGATGGTGTCCACGGCCAGCTTGTTCGGCACGGTGAACGTGGCCTTGAAGTCACGGGTCTCGCCGTTGGTCGCGGCCGCGGAATCCTTCCACGTGCCGTCCACGCTCTTGATCTTCTTGTCGATCTTGGTGACGTTGGTCTTGATCTGGGTGGAACCGAGGGTCTGGCCGTTGCTCATCCTGACGCTGCCGCCGATCGTGGTGGACACGAGGATCGGGATTCCCTGGGCGTCGACGACGAGATAATAGCCCTCCGGCAGGGTCAGGTTCAGGCTGCCCGTGACGGAGGTCTGGTCGGTCTTCACGGCCGCCACCTTGCTGGACGCGGCGGTGGACTGCAGGGTGCCGGCGACCTTGCGCAGCGTGCCCGAATCGGTCTTCAACCGCAGGAGCTGTTCGGCGGCGTTACGGCCTTCGGACGTGTTGTAGGTCACGCCGTTCTTGTTCAACGCGGCCTTGACCCACGCGTCGGTCGTGGCGTCCGGGGATGAGGCGCTCACGCTCTTCACGTTCGCGCCGTCCTTGACGACGTCGTTGTATCCAGCGACCTTGTACACGGTGAAGCTGTGTCCGGCGAGGGTGCTGCCGTCGCCCGCGTTCAGGGTGAGCGTGCCGTCCGCGGCGAACGCGGCGGAGCCTGGCACGCACAACGCGGCCAACGCGGCGGCGGTCGCGCACGCGGCTGAGATCTTTCGTTTGTCCATGTTGGATTTCTCCTTCTGATGGTCGTTTACCTTCGCATCCGACCCACATGGCGCGGCCGGACGCTCTCGACGTTCCCCATACTGTCCCGGGACACGCCGTCCTGCGGTGCACCATGTCTACAAGTTTCAGCGCCGCGGCAAAAAAATGGCCGCGGCCCCACGGAGAAACGGGGCTCGCGGCCATGATGGTCAGGGAATCCGGCGCCGAAGCGCCTTAGCGGTTACCTGCCGGAGTGGGCGCCGGTCCTGCGGCGTGCGCCCATGAGGGCCACGCCGATGGCTCCGAACGCGACGATGGCGAGCAGGATGCCGGCGATGGTCGCGCCGGTCTTGGCGAGGCTTTCGCGGTATCCGTTCCAGTCATCCGTGTTGGATTCCACGGTGGTGTCCTCGCACAGGGTCGTGTCGCCGACCTTGACCTGCTTGAGTCCGGTCGTGTCGTCGGCGTCGCCGTCGGTCTTCGTGCCGGTGCCGGTGTCGGACTGTCCGTCACCATCAGACTGGCTGTCGCCGGTCTGGTCGCCGTCGGCGGGCTGCTGGTCGCCGAGCTGGTCGGTGACGGGGCATTCGACGAGCGGCGTTCCGGTGACCTTCACACGGTTGGTGTGCTTGCCGCCGGCCTGGACGCCCTTCAACGTGCCGGTGATGATGGTGGATTCGCCGGGCTTGAGCACCAAGGTGTCCCAGTTGTCCGGATATTTCAGGTCCACGACCTCGCCTTCGCCCGCGATGGTCTTGTCGACCATCTTGAGGTCCTTGGCGAGGTACCAGGCGCCCTCACCGGTCGTCGGATCGGTCTTGGACGTGTTGGTGATCTTGAACGCGATCTGCTGGCTGTCTCCGGCCATCTTCAACGCGTCCTTCACGTCGTCGCGGTCGCCGGCCTGTTCGCCGGAGGCCACGTCGTACTTCTCGATGTGGATCGACGGGGTCATGTCCGGGGTGCGGGTCCACACGATGTTGGACGGCAGGTTCTTGTCGTTGAAGATCTCGGTGAACTGGTTCTCGATCCTCTCGCCGACCTTGACGCGCTTGCACTGGATGTAGGCGCGCCAGCCCGCCTCGTGGTCGATGTCAGTGGACACGAGCTGACGGTACAGGTCGGTCGCCTCGACGGTGACCTGGCCGTTCCCGTCCGCCGTGGCTGTGAACAGGTCGCCGCCGAACTTCGAGGAGTCGAAGCCGTTGCCGGCGAGCTTGTCGCCCTTGGCGGCGAGCACCTTGCCGTCCCTGTACAGGTCGCGGGTCGCGTACACGGCCCACTGGCCCGTGTACTGGTCGTATTCCGTGTTCAGCGGGTCCACGATCTTCCACTGGTCGACCTGCGGGTAGGCGCGGTTGGCCGGGATGATGCTGGAGTCGAGCTGGTAGAGGAACGTGCGGTTGAGGTACACGCTCTTGCCGTCGATGCTTTCGCCGCCGACCTTGACGGTCACGTCCTTGGCCGGGTTGATTGGCTTGAGCGGGTTGGATACCTCGTTGGTCTCACGGCTCAGATCGTTGGTGATCTGGATGGCCTTGTTCTTCACGACCTTGCCGTCCTGGACCTTGGCGACCTTGTACGGCAGGACCACCTGGTATTCCTGGCCGAGCAGGTCCTGGTCGATGCTTGGATCCTTCGTCGCGTCGAGCTTCCTGGTGGAGTACTCCTTCAGGTCGGCCGGCTGCGGGTCGCCCTTCACGGTCTCGCCGGTCGCGGGGATCTCGGTGTCCACGG
>OKSB01000026.1_pt1 | contig 138669 bp, 118 predicted proteins | sample 1601171 | NCBI WGS metagenome assembly OKSB01 (sample SAMEA3541496, study PRJEB24748) | human gut metagenome | biome: human gut; feature: human-associated habitat; material: faeces | place: China | collected 2012 | reverse complement strand
AAACGTCCGGTCATCATCGCCCCGCAGATGCTCTACTCGATGGTCGGTTCGCCGCGTCCGACGCGCGCCGAGGTGAGCGATGTCGCCAGCGCCATCTACGAGCGGGTCGACGCCGTCATGCTGAGCGATGAGACCGCTTCGGGGGCCTATCCCGTGGAGTCGGTCGAGACGATGGCGCGCATCGCCAAGGCCATCGAGCGCGACGAAGCCTATTCGACGCCCTTCATCGACATCCACATGGTGTCGGTCAACCACGAGATTACGGCGCAGATCGCCCGTTCGGCGGTGCGCGCTTCGACCAACCTGCCGATTCGGGCGATTCTGCTCGATACGCTGACGGGCCGCACGGGGCGTTACATCGCTGCGTTCCGCCCGACGACGATCGTCATCGCGGTCTGCTACACGTTGCAGGCGCAGCGCTTGCTGGGTCTCTCCTACGGCGTCATGCCGATTCTGCGCAGCAAGAGCAAGGAGGATTCCTATCATTTTCTGGGCGACGCCATGGAGTTCATCAACCAGCGTTACCAGGAGTTGAAGGACGAGGATATGGTCGTGGCCATCGGCGGCAGTTTCGGTGCCGTGCGCGGCGCCTCCTACATCGAGATCGCCACGATCGGCGATATCAAGCGCCGCAACGAGGAGCGTCGGGCGCAGTTGAAATAGCGCGGTATGGGCGGGGAGTTGCGCGATAAGGTCGCCAGCGGCGTGGCGTGGAGTCTGGGCGAGAAGCTCGGAACCATCCTGTTGCAGATGGTCGTCTCGATCGTCGTGGCGCGGCTGCTGATGCCCGACGACGTGGGGCTGATGGCGCTGATGACCTTCTTCTCGTCGCTGGCGCTGGTGGTCGTCGACAGCGGCTTTTCGCAGATGCTCATCCGCAAGGGCGATCCTGCGCAGGGCGATTACAAGTCGGTCTTCCTCTTCAACGTCGTCGTTTCGTGGATCGTCTACGGCGTGCTGGTGGCTGTCTTTCCTGCCGTAGCGGCTTTTTACGGGCGGCCGATTCTGGCGCGTATCGCGCCGGTGCTCTTTCTTCTGGTGCCGGTCAATGCGCTGGGTACGATCCAGAATACGATCTTCATGCGGCAGTTCCGCTTCGCGCTGCTGTCGAAGATCACTTTCGTCGCGTCGCTTGCGAGCGGTGTGCTGGCCGTGACGATGGCGCTGGCCGGATGCGGCGTGTGGAGCCTGGTCGGGCAGCGTCTCTCGTCGATCGCGGTGCGGGCGGCGCTGCTGTGGTTTTTCAGCGATTGGCGGCCGCGCCGCACGCAGCGGGCTTCGACGCGCCCGCTGCGTGAAATGGCTCCTTACAGCCTGCGGCTCATGGTCACCGACCTCATCTCGGCGATCTATACCCGTGTGGCGCAACTCTTCATCGGCAAGATCTACTCGACCGATCTGCTCGGCTATTTCTATCAGGCGCAGAAGCTCGAAGAGCTGCCCGTCACGTCGACTGTGCAGTCGGTGCAGAACGTCACCTTCCCCGCTTTTTCCAAACTGGCGGCCTCGCCTCGCAAATTCGCCGAAAGCTACCGGCAGGTGGTGATGATCGTCGCCTTTCTGATGTTTCCCGCGATGACGGGCCTCTCGGCCGTCGCACCCGATCTCTTCGCCCTGCTGCTGGGCGAAAGGTGGATGCCGACGGTGCCTTATTTCGAGGCGATGTGCCTCGTGGGGCTTTTCACGCCGCTGGCGATGATCGCCTACAACGTGCTCAAAACCCTGAGCGACGGCCGCGTGGTGGTGCGGTTGGAAAACGACCAGTCCGCGCGCCGCATGGGCATCTGGCTCCTCACGGGCACGCCCTCGGCCAGCCCCCAGCCGCCCGCGCTCACGCGAAACGCGCAGGTGTGGGAGCTGTCGCTGGCGCAGGTGCGGGTGCGCGCGTCGGCGACGACGATCGCGTCGGAGGACGTGACCGACGAGCGCGGCGACGCGCAGGCGTGCGGCTACGCGGTGTCCCGCTGGCTGGATCGGGCGGTGGCGGGGCGGGTCGTCAACAGCCTTACCATGACCGAGGCGGGCTACGCGCTGGACGCCCGGCAGGGCAGGGCCCTCGACGAGAAGATCACCCGGCTGTCCGCCGAGGCGGCGCGCACGGCGCGCTATTCCGCCACGCTCACCGCCGCGGGATGGAGCGCCTCGGCGCCCTACACGCAGACCGCGTCGGCCGCGGGCGTGCTCAGCACGGACGATCCCTTCGTGGACGTGGACATGAGCGGCGCGTCGGGGTCCGCGCAGGGCACGGCGCTCACCGAGGCGTGGGGGTTCGTGGGCCGCGTCACGGCGGGCAACGGCCAGATCACGGCGTATTGCTACGAAGACAAACCGGCGGTCAACCTGCCGGTCATTTTGAAGGTGGTGAGATAACATGGGTGAATGCCTGATTGTGCGGCGCGGCGGCGAAAGCTACGAGCTGCCCGTGCTCAGCGCCTCCTATCCAAGGGATGTGACCGTCACCGCGGCGGCCGGCGCCAGCGCGAGCTTTTCCATCAGCATCACAACGCCCGGCAGGCCCGCCGAGTATACCTACCAGTGGTACCGAAACGGCGCGGCCGTCTCCGGGGGCACCGCCGCCTCCCTCACCCTCACAGGGCTGACGGCGGCGGCCACCTACAGCGTCTATTGCAAGGTCACCAACAAGGCCGGCAGCGTCAACAGCCGCACCGCCATCCTCACCGTGCGCTCCTACCTGCCCACGTATACCTACACCGGCACGCACCAGCTTATTGACGAGGGCAATTTCAACTGGCGACTAAAACTATTCACTAGCGGCACGCTCACCTTCAGCTATCTCGGTAATGCCGGGACACAAGGCGCACAGGTGTTCCTAGTAGGCGGTGGCGGCGGAGCGGGCGGCTTTGGCGCTGGCGGTGGCGGTGGATACACCAGGACCGGGACGGTTGCGCTCGCCACCGGCACAGGATACCCCATCATCGTGGGCGCGGGCGGGGCCGCGGGCGGCAACGCCGGCGGCGACAGCTCCGCTCTTGGACAGACGGTCAGCGGCGGTCGGGGCGGCGGATACAATTTCGCTGCTGGCGGTGACGGTGGTTCCGGCGGAGGCGGCCGTCCCTATGGCCCTGGCGGCACGGATGGCGGCAATGGCGGCACTGGGACTGTAGGCGATGCTCGAGGCCCCGGCGGTAGCGGCCAAGGTAGCACCACACGCGAGTTCGGCTTGCCCACGGGCACGCTGTATTCCAGCGGCGGCTGGGGCATGGACGCCGCGCATACGCAGGATGAGGCGGCCAACACCGGCAACGGCGGCGATTCAAACGGCGACAACGGCATGGGCGGGGGCAGCGGCATCGTGGTGATCAGAAATACGAGGTGATGTGGATGAATTACGCAGTGGTTGAAGAGGGCCTTGTGAGCAATGTCATCTGGCTCAATGACAGCAACGCCGATGAATTTCCCAACGCCGTACCTCTGGGCGATGTTCCTGCCGGTATTGGCGATACGTACGACGGCGCGCATTTCTACCGCGACGGGGAAAGGGTACGAACCCTGCTGGAACAGGCGCAAGCGCAAGCGCAGGACATGCGCGCGGCGCTCGCGCTGCTGGGCGTGACGGAGGAAAGCGAGGTGCAGCCGTAATGGGACGCTATCTGGAGGCGGCAAAGGTGGTCCGCGCGGCGATGGACGCGGCCGCGGCGGTGCTCACCGACGAGCAGGCGCTCAGGGCCGTTGCGCTGTACCCCGCGTGGGACGGCGCGGCGCAATACGGCGCGGGCGATCGCGTGCGCTACGAAGGCGCGCTCTACAGATGCCTGCAGGCGCACGCGGCGCAATCGGGCTGGACGCCCACGGCCGCGCCCAGCCTGTGGGCGAAGGTGCTCGTAAGCGACACCGGCGCGCCCCTGCCCTGGGAGCAGCCGGAGAGCACCAACCCCTACATGAAGGGCGACAAGGTCACCCACGCCGGCAAGACCTGGGTGAGCACCATCGACAACAACGTATGGGAGCCGGGTGTGTATGGATGGGAGGTTGTGATGTGATTCATTTGATTTTCATACCGATGTGCTTCATGCTTGGCGCGATGAGTGCTTTTCTCGTTCTTGCTTTTGTAGGTCTTTACAAAAAGAAATGGGGTGATGACAAATGAAACCGAGCGGGAAAAGCGTAGCGGATGCGGCTGTGCGGGCGCTTGGCATTGGGTACACCTATGAGGAAATGGACTGTCAGGCATTCGTGGAATACTGCACAAAACAGGCGGGCGGGACCATGAGATATGATGGCAGCAATGACATGGCGCGCAAAGCCGTATGGCTTGGTACGCTGGAAAACGCGAAAGCCGAGGGCAAGCTGGTGCTTGGTGCAGGACTGCTGATTCATGAGGACAGCGAGGAAAATCTGCCGGAAAAGTACCGTGGCGACGGTCTTGGCGACTTCTCTCACGTCGGCCTGTATGTCGGGCCGGATGCAGTCACAGACACGGACAAGCAAGGAAAGCGCCGTTCCTGCGACGTGGTGCACTCCAGCCAGAGAATGGACCGCGTTGCCGGGAGCACGCTTCAAAACGGTTGGACGCACGTCATGTGGTTCGCGGAAATCGACTACGGAGAGGACGTGCAGCCGGGCGTTGATATTGGTGCGGGAATCGGAGGTGGCACGGATTCGGGTGGGTTGACCTCCGGAACGCCCACGGAAAGCGCAGAGCGATACGCGACGGTAGTTTCTCCCAACGGAAGCCCTGTGAAGCTGAGGAAGTCTGCGAGCCAGAAAGAGCCGGTGTACTGGCTGGTGAACAATGGCGCGCGCGTGCTGGTTGAGCGTGATAAGGGCGAATGGAGTCTGATCACCGCCATCTGCACCGACGGGTATAGGCGCCGGGCGTACATGATGAGCCAGTTTTTGCGGGGGTGATCGGGTTTGCAGTTTCTGGACAATGCCGGAAAGGCAGCCGGTGCGATTTCCGCGATCTTAGCCCTGCTGGGGCTTGTTTTTTTTACGCCGGTGAAAAACCGCATCAGGGCCAGACGTCAGGCGCGGGAAAAGGCCGCCGCGGAGCAGAAGGCTTTTCGCAAAGAGCTGAAGGAGACGCTTGCGGAGCTGAACGCGAAGCTGTGCGCCCTGTCCGACGACATCGGCGATCTGCAATACGAGCGGCTGTCGCAGGCGTATGACTTTTATACCACGCGCGGTTGGTGCACCAGCTCCAAAAAGCTGATGCTGTGCAAGATGCACAAGAGCTACCGCGCGAAAAACCGAAATCACCTGTCCGAGCATTTTGAGCAGGAAATTCTTGATTTGCCGGACAAGCCAAAGAAAAAGGAAAGCGAGGAGATACCATGAAGAAAGTGTTCTGTTTGGCATGCCTGCTGATGGCGCTGGCGCTGCTTCCGGCGCTGGCCATGGCGCAGGAGGCTGCGGTCATGTCGGGGGGCACCGAGCTCATTGACTGGACGGCGCTGGTGGTGGCCGTCATCGGGGTGATTGGCACGGCGCTTTCCGCGCTGCTGGGGCGCGTATGGGTAAAGTATGTGAAGCCGTGGCTTGAGCAGCGGGATCTGACCGATGCGGCAAAGATCGTGGTGGAAGCCGTGGAGGCGCTGCTGGGGCGTTACTGCGGAGAGGACAAGTGGAAACTGGCGCTGCAAAAGATGGCCGACCGGGGATTTTATACTGAAAGTCAAGAGGTGATCGACGCGCTCAAGGCCGCGTGGAAGCAGCTGGACATGGCCATGATCGCCGCGGGGGAAAAGGATGTGTATGGGATCGGGGAGCCGGAAAAGCCGCCTGAAACCGCTATGTAATAACATGAAACGCCCTGCCCGGCAAAATGCCGGGCGGGGTACGTAATGAAAGGAGCTTATCATGATTCAAATGATGCAGGGGCATGCCTTGACAATCCTAAGCGGAATGCCGCGGGATGCCTTGTTTGACGCTGTTATAACCGATCCGCCCTATGCTTCCGGAGCTGCCACACAAAACGGTATATCAGCCAAAACATCAACGAAGTATACCAGCAGCAAAAACTGCCCCTATCCAGACTTTGAAGGAGACGCAATGGACAAGCGGAGCTGGGCAAACCTGATGCTGCAGGTACTGCTGGAGGCACGCATGCGTACCAGGCCGGGCGGCGTGATCGCCATGTTCGTGGACTGGCGGCAAACGCCCGTGGCATCAGATGTGATGCAGTGGGCCGGATGGACGTGGCGAGGCATGGTCCAATGGGATAAGGGAAACTGCAGGCCCCAAAAAGGCCGATTCAGACAGCAGACGGAAAATATCCTGTGGGGCTCAAACGGAGCGTTGCCCGTTGACAGGCCGGTGCCCTGCCTGCCGGGGGTATTCACCTGCCCGAATGTATCGGGCAAAGAGAGACGGCATCAGACGCAGAAACCGCTGGAGTTGATGCGCCAGATCGTGCGGATCTGTGTGCCCGGAGGCTGCATCCTGGACCCATTCATGGGCAGCGGGACAACCCTTCTGGCGGCTGAACTGGAAGGATATGATGCAATAGGCTTTGAGCTGAATGAAGCCATCTTCCGATCGGCGCAGGAGCGAATGAAAGAACGGACATAATCACCAAATATTATCAGGGCGGACGGTGTGCAACGCCCGGTTTTTTAGGATGTATGCGCAGCGAATTTTGCGATGGATTCTCTGCGCATGTACCCTGAGATTATGGGAAGAAGGAAACGGCATTGATGCCGAAGGCGGAGGCAATGGCCAGAAGGCTGGACAGCTGGGGAAGGTAGCGGCCTTTTTCCCATGCTGACACCGATGAATTGCGGGCGGCGAACCCGCATTTCACGTTGAAGGCACGAAGGGTCAGACCGGTAGAAGCGCGAAAGAAAGCAAGTCTGGCACCAATGGTATCCCCCATGAGCGGCACTATGGGAGGGAAGAAAGGACCATAGAGTACGAAGGATGGGTCGCATGCCGTCGCACGACAGAAGGAAAGGAAGTGCTGGCAGCTCATAGAATGACAGCGGGCCTCCATCTTCCAGTAGGAATCCTTATTGATACCCATAAGGCTTGCGAGAGCCTCGCCGCTCAAGCCGGCATGAAGGCGGGCATATTTGAGGCGCTGCTCAATGGTATCGGCAGGGAGGCTGGAAGCAAGTAGGTTTTGCGTGGCGGTGTAGAGGGGCGTTGCCGCTGTGGGAGGGTGGATAAAGACGTCCTTCTGTCCATCCCCGACGAGTCCATCGTGCCTTACTCCCTGGAGAGCATGGTCAGCGCCATCTGCGTTGCCGGCACCTACGAGGGCAACAACAAGTTCAAGCTGACGGTTTGCGTGACGGTCATCCTCAAGGTCCTGGCCCAGGTGGAGATCCTCATCCCCTCCTACGGCTTCTGCCCCATCCCGCCCTGCGAGGAATTCGCGGAAAATGTGTGCGATGAATTTTTCTCGCTGCCTCTCTTCCCGCCCGCCTCGCTGTGCAACAACGACGACGTATGCCTGCGCAACAGGGCCTGCAACACGGGCTGCAACACGAGCTGCAATACCGGTTGCAACACGGGTTGCAATACTGGTTGCAATTGCTGCCGGTAACAGAATTTTTCCAAAAAACATTCTGCCCCTGGCGAAAGCCAGGGGCAGACCGCCGACATAGGGGCTGCTTCCTCTCGGAAGCAGCCCCTATGCATAAGATAAGCAGGGAAAAAGGGAAACGAAACGCCTTGGCAATGCGTTTCATGTTCTGCACGGCAGCGGTGAGGAAGGACTGCTCGTACATGTTGCGAATTCCGAGCATGCGGGCATAGCGCAGGCCATGCAGCTCTTTGGCTTCTGCGAAAGATCGTTCAATGTTTTCCTTGCGCCAGGCGTAGATGCGTTTGCCGCTGCTTGTCTTCGTAAACGCGTCCGCCTGCTCCAATGCATCCTGCCATACATGGCGCGTCACCTGCCTTCTGCTGGATTTGGCCGAGAAGCATTTCGCCCGTCTGGGGCAATCCCTGCATGTCCTGGATTCGCTCCAGTATTCCCGATAGCCTTCCCGGTTGGTCGTGCGCCATGTCAGCTCATGCCCTTGCGGACACAGGGATAGGAACTCTTGCGGAAAAAACACTCAGAACGGTTCAGATTAGTAGATCAGAATCAAAGGGGGCTTTCCTCCAAATTGACGCGCTGCGCGAATTGTGCTATGATACCGCCAGTATGCACATGGGAGGACAGGCATGATCCGCTTGATCGCTACGGACCTGGATGGAACTTTGCTGGAGCCGGACGGCACCCTGCCGGACGGGACATATGAAACGGTGGAGGAGCTTACGCGCAGGGGCGTGCTGTTCACCGCGTGCAGCGGTCGGCAGTACGGCAACCTGCGCCGTCTGTTTGCGCCGGTGGCGCGGCATATGGCTTTTATCTGCGAAAACGGAGCGCTTTGCTTTTATGGGGGAGAGGTGATCGGCGTCATTCCCATTCCGGAGGATATGGCGCGAGAGATCATCGCGGATATTGAGGCGGCGGGAATGAACCTGCTGATCAGCGGCCGTCACACCACCTATATGCTGGATCGGAATCGCCGTTATACGGATGATATCGTCTACCGCCTGCGCAATACCGTTACCATCGTGGATCGTCCGGATGACATCGCCGAACCCATGCTCAAAATTTCCGGACAGATCGATGAGGGCTTGGAGGATATCGCTCCGGCGCTTTTGAAAAAATGGGGAAGCAGGCTGACCGCGACGGTGTCCGGCCGCGACTGGTTTGATTTTACCGCAGCCAACAAGGGCATGGGCATGCGGATGCTCATGGAGCGCACGGCCATTTCAAAGGAAGAAGCTGTCGCTTTTGGCGACAACTTCAACGATGAAACCATGTTGGACAGCGTGGGCCATCCGTTTTTGATGCAGCATGCCAATCCGGCGCTGCGTAAGCCGGGAATCCATCTGTGCGAAAAAGAGCTGCCGGTTTTGCGGCAGCTGATTGAGACCGGAACCTTTCCGGAATCGGGATTTATCGGATAAAATTGGTGCGAAGAGGCGCTTCCGGCTCCGGCTGGGGCACGCCTGCCTGACGGCCGGCCTCCATGCATTTGAGCAGCCAGGCCATGTTGCGTGCCAGCGTGCGCATGGTTTGAAGGCCCTCTTCATCCTTGCGGACCTCGTCGGGCGTATTTCCGTGCACCTGGTTCCAGTATTGCGAGGAAACCACCGGCATGCAGTTGATGGTGAAAAAGCGGTTGATATCATCGAAGGTGGTAGCGCATCCGCCGCGCCGCGCGCTGACCACCGCGGCGGCGGGCTTGCCTGCCAGACGCGCACCCTGGCTGTAAAACAGCCGGTCCATAAAGCATTTCAGCTGGCCGGAAACGCCCGCGTAAAACACCGGAGAGCCAAATACCAGCCCGTCGGCTTCGACCAGCTTTTCTGCCAGCGCGTTTACCGCGTCGTCAAATACGCAGCGACCCGCTTTCCGGCAATAGCCGCAGCCGATGCAGCCGTGAATGGCGGCCTTGCCGATATGCACGATTTCCGTTTCCACGCCCTGACGGCCGAACTCGTCCGCCATTTCCTTCAGCGCTGTATAGGTGCAGCCCTTCTCATTGGGGCTGCCGTTGACCAGAACCACTTTCATTGCTGTTCCCTCCTTAGGTTCCTTATCAGTATAGCACAAAAACACCGGGGAAGAACATCCCCTGGACAGAAATAAGCATCCACGCTATGCGTTCAAATGCCTTTTACGATGGCGCGAAGCCGGTTGTCCGCAACAAAAGGCGCTGTCCTCGGATCACCGTCCGCACGGTAGACCGCCAGGCTTCCCAAATCAAAGATGGAGCTCCAGACGGTCTCGAAATCCGGAATGTCGTCATATTGGCACATAAAACCCTCATCGCCTTTCAACAGCCGCATGGCCGCCTCGGTTTGATCGCCCTGCATCGGAGTGGAAAAATGATCAATCACGGTCCTGTAGCGTTTGGCAGAATGAAAGTCTCCGGCGTCGGAGCAGTCGCCGCATCCGGTGGTTTCATCCAAAAAACGGTTTACGGCGCACACCACTCGTCCTCCCGGCAGAGAAATGGGGGGGCGCACCCGTTTGGCGCAAGGTGTGCATTCGACAACCGCCATTTCTCCGCTCGCGTCGGCCAGCAGCAGGTTGCAATTGCCCGCGATGGGCAACGCCATCAGCAGGTCAAGGGCGTGCTTTGCGCTGACGGCCCGTTCAAGCAAATATCTGACCACAAAACAGGCATTCAGACCGGGCCGCAGCTGTTCGGGGTTTGTGAGAACGAAGGTCATGGCTGCGACCAGGCCGTGTTCGTTCAGCCCTTCCTCGCCGTTGATGAACGAGGAGGTTGTCATGCAAAACCGGTTTCCGCCGGTGGGAAGGTACAGTTCGCTTTTGCTCGCCTGCTTCAAATAGGGCGGTAAATCATTGTTTCTTCCATAAAGGGTATGGCTGCCATTGCTGTGAACAAAGGCGGTGCATCCTCTGATCTCAGTGGGCAGGTTATCCTCCAGATTATACATGCAGCATCCCATGCACAGCAGCCAGGAGGCCAGAGCGGCGTAATCTGTGCCAGTTGCTTCGCTCACGCCCCTGATTTCCTCGCAGACCTCCGGGAAAAAATGCCTGAGGATGGCTTCGCTTCGTTTGCCATGTTCCAGTTGAAAACGGTCCAGACGCAGGGGAAAGGTTATGCCATTTCGCTTCAGAAGCGTTCCACGCTCCACGCCCATTTGAAAAGAATCGCCTTTCCAGACCAGGTATTGCATTTCTTTTCCTCCATTTCGGCCCCGCTTGCAGAGGGGCAGTTTTTGTCGTGAGGCAGTGTAATTGAATAAAAATTGAATTGCAATACCCTGGGGCATCCTCTGACACAATCAAACAGCGGCATGGCCTTGGCCATGCCGCTCAGGCTGCTGACAAAGTGTGGGGTGCAGGGGGATCATCCCCCTGCCGGGGTTTGGGGCAGAGCCCCAAAGCCTTATGCCGCAGCATATTTCGTGAGCGTTGCGAGCGTCCGAAGGACGCAAGAAACGCGCCTCTTTCCAAAACCAGGGGTTTTTTAAGGGTCTGAGCGGCATGGCCTTGGCCATGCCGCTGCAAATCGTTGAGCGAAAGGTCTTTACTTCTCCTTGACAATTTCCTCTTCGGGTACGCTGTGGGCCACCAGGCCGGGCTTGGGCTCCTTGGCTTCCGGCATAATCAGGTTCAGCAAAATACCGGAGATAATGCCCAGGCCAATGCCGCTAAAGCTGAAATCGGGGCCGCCGATGGTGGCGCCGCCCATGGCCAGCACCAGCATCACCGCGGCGATGCAAAGGTTGCGGTTCTTGGTGAAGTCCACATGGTTTTCCACCAGCGTGCGCAGGCCCACCGAGGCGATCATGCCATAGAGCACGATGCACGCGCCGCCCAGCACACAGTTGGGCACGGTTTCCACAATGCCGATGGCCTTGCCGCAGAAGGAAACCACGATGGCGATCACCGCGGCAATACGCAGGGTAACGGGGTTATAGTTGCCGGTTGCAGCCAGCACGGCGGTGTTTTCAGAGTAGGTGGTGTTCGCGGGACCGCCGATGAAGCCGGCCACCATGGTGGCCAGACCGTCGCCCGCCATGGTGCGGTGCAAACCGGGGTCCTTGGTAAAGTCGCGGCCCACCACGGCACCGTTGGCGTACACATCGCCCACATGCTCCACCATCGTTACGATGGCTACCGGGCTGATGACGCCGATGGCGCGCAGAATCTGTGATCCACGGCCCGCAAAGTCAAAGGTGGGGAATACCACATTGGGCAGCTCAATCCAGCCATGCTGGCCGATGGCGCTGAGGTTCATCAGGCCGGCCGGGGCGATGCCCGTAGCGGTAACGATCAATGTGACCACATAGCCTGTACCCAGCGCGATGGCGATGGAGGCCATTTTGAACATGCCCTTGCCGTAGCTGGAGAGAAGCACCGCCGTCAGACAGGTGAGCAGCGCCAGCACCCAGCTCCAGTAGTAGCCGGGGGTGAAGAGGGCGAAGCCGTTGTTGTTTTGGATGTTGTTGATGGCGGAGGACGCCAGGTTCAGTCCGATGATGGCAATGCCCACGCCCCGCACCACAGGCGGGAACAGCCGGTCGATAAACCTCATGCCGATGAGCTTGATGAGCAGAGCGAACACCAGGTAGATGGCACCCGCACCCATCACGCCCCACATGGCCACCTGGATCTGCTCCACGCGGTTCATGCCGAAGGAATTAGGCGCACCTGCCGGATCGAGCACCACGCACAGCGCCGCGATGAAAGCGAAGGAGGAACCCAGGAACACGGGGCTCTTACCGCCTGTGCACAGGTGGAACACCAGCGTGCCAAGGCCGGCGGCCAGCAGGGCCACGCCCACGTCAAGGCCCGTCAGCAGAGGAACGAGGATGGTGGCACAACTCATGGCGAAAGCGTGCTGGAAGCCCAGCGCCACCGCCTTGCCCGCGCCCACCCGCTCGTACGTTTTTGCGCCCGGAAACAGGAGATCGTTCAGTTTTTTGAGGCCGTTCATTCGTGCATGCTCCTTTGTATTGATGTGCATGCAAAGCCCCGCGGCAGGAAAAACCCGCTGCCGGGCCCACACTCGTTTACATACTTTACAGCACCTGCAGGCGCTTTGTCAACCGCAAAAATGAACATAAAACAAAAATTTTTTTGAAATGTGCGGAAAAAAGCGGAGGCCTGCATTGCGGGCCTCCGCCGGGAGAAAAGGAACCCTTATTTCTTTCCCGTCAGCTTCTCATACAGCTTCACATATTCGCCCGCACTGTGGGTCCAGCTGTAGTCGCCCTGCATGCCGCGGGTGCGCAGCAGTTTGATCACATCCGGATGCTCGCGGTAATACTCCAGCGCGCGGCGGATGACATTGAGCATATCATGCGCGTTGTAGTTGAGGAAGGTGAAGCCGTTGCCTGCCTGCGTGTATTCGTTGTAACTGAGCACGGTGTCGCGCAGGCCGCCGGTCTCGCGCACAATGGGAATGGTGCCATAACGCAGCGAGATCAGCTGACTCAGACCACACGGCTCAAACAGCGAGGGCATCAGGAAGAAGTCAGCGCCCGCATACATCTTGTGGGCCAGCTCGTGGTCCATGGCGAAACGGGCGGCCAGCTGGCCGCGGTACTGCTGCTCAGCCCAGCTGAACAGGTTGGTGTAGCGCGCGTCGCCCATGCCCAAAACAGCCATTTGCACCTTTTCGTTCATGATGTCCCCGATGACGCAGTCCACCAGATCCAGGCCCTTCTGATTGCTCAGGCGGCCCACCATGGCGACCAGCGGAATGTCCGGGTCCACCTTCAGGCCCAGGTCCTTTTGCAGCTTGGCTTTGTTTTCGGCCTTGCCGCTCATGTCTTTCAGGGTGTAGTTTTTATAGATCATGGGATCGGTAGCGGGGTTGTACTCGTCCACGTCGATGCCGTTGAGCACGCCGTAAAGCGAGTCACGCCGCGCGCGAATCAGCCCGTCAAGGCGCTCGCCGTAGTAGGCAGTGGTGATTTCCTCGGCGTAGCTGGGGCTTACGGTGGTGATGGCGTCGGCATAGACCAGGCCGGCCTTCATAAAGTTGGCGCAGCCAAAGCACTCCAGCTTATCCGAAGTCCACAGCCCGTCGCCCAGGCCCAGCACATCCTGCACGTCCTTGATGCCGAAAATGCCCTGGTATTGCAGGTTGTGGATGGTAAACATCGTGCGGATGTGGGCATAGAACGGCAGGTGCGCGTACTGAATCTTCAGAAGCGCGGGGATCATGCCGCTCTGCCAGTCGTGCGCATGCAGGATATCGGGACTGAAGTCCAGCAGCGGCAGGGCGTTGAGGCAGGCACGGCAGAAGAAGCCGTAGCGCTCGTACTCGTCGCCGCCCAGACCGTAGATGTAGGGCCGCCCGAAGTAATACTTGTTATCGAGGAAATAATAGATCACGCCATCTTTTTTGAGCATCTGCACGCCGCAATACTGCCTGCGCCAGCCCAATTGAACGTCAAAGTCCAGCAGGTACTGCATCTGCTCCTGCCACTTCTGGGCGATGGCGGTGTACATTGGCAAAATGACGCGCACATCGTGGCCTTTCTTGGCCAGCACGGGCGCCAGCGCGCCCACCACGTCCGCCAGGCCGCCCGTCTTGACAAAGGGCACACATTCGCTGGCTGTGAACAGAATCTTCATACCTTGAAACTCCTTCCAACGTCCTTAGATGATCATGTTCTTGGAAATCACGATGGGGTAGGCACTCGGGCCGATGAGCCGGCCGTCATGCTTGATGATGGCCTGCTTGTCGAGAATGCAGTTTTCCAGCTGCACGCCTTCCTCAATGTGGCAGTCCTGCATGATGATGCAGTTTTTCACATGCGCCCCCTTGTCGATCTTGACGCCGCGGAACAGCACGCTGTGCTCCACCATGCCGTTGATGATGCAGCCGTCCGCCACCATGGAATTGAGCACCCACGCATCGTCCATGTACCGGGCGGGCAGCTCGTCGCGCACCTTGGTGTATACCGGCTTATCCTCCGGGAACAGGCGGTGGCGCACATCGGTGTCCAGCGTGGCCAGGTTGAATTTGAAGTAGCTCTGCACGCTGTCCAGACGGAAGCATATATCCTTATATTCGTAGCCGCACAGATTCAGACCCGCGTCGCGCGCCATCCGCTGGAGCACGTCTCGCACCAGGTCATGATAGCCGTGCGCGGCGCCGCGGTCCACCAGTTCGATCAAAAGGTCCTTGCGGAGCAATATCACGTCCATGCTGGTGTTCTCGTAGCGCGGCTTGGTCGGGTCGATTTCGATATCGATCACCTTGCCGGTGGGGTCGATGTCCAGATACGTGCCGTATTCGGGCCGCTGCATTTCCGGGTCCTTGGTGTAGAGCATCATCACATCGCACCCGGAATCCAGATAGCTTTTGAACATGTCCGTGAAGTTGGCGTTGAATACGATCAGGCTGTTGCACAGCAGCACATATTCCTGACGGCTGCGGCGCAGGTAGTTCATGTTGGAGTGCAGCGCGTCCAGCGATCCGTTGTACACGCCCACGTTGTCGCGCGTCAGGAACGGCGGCAGAATGTAGAGACCGTCGTTTTTGCCATGCAGGTCCCATTCCTTGCCGCTGCCCAGATGGTCCATCAGGCTGTGATAGTTCTTTTGCATGATGACGCCCACGTTGCGCATGCCGCTGCCCACCATGCTGCTGACCAGAAAATCAATGACGCGGTAACGGCCCGCCACCGGCATGGCGGCGATGGCGCGCAGAAGGGTCAGCTCACGGAGAAAGCTGTCCTTTTCGCCGGTATAAATCACACCCATTACATTTTTCATGGTGCTATCCTCACTTCCTCTGCTCTTGATGGGTCACTCCGCGCGCTGTTCCCCGGCCTTGACCGTGGAACCGGCCGGCAGGTTCACCTGCTGACCTACGACGGCGATGTTGCCCGTTTCTTCGCCCACGGTCGCACCCGCGCCAATCACGGCGCCCTCGGCGACGATGGCCCGGCGTACCTGCGCGCCACGCTCCACCACTGCGCCCGGCATGAGCACGCTGTCGATCACGCTGGCGCCTTCCTTAACGTTCACGCCCGCAAAGAGCACGCTGTGATCCACATTGCCGTATACCTCGCAGCCCTCGGTAATCAGGCTGTTTTTGACAGTGGCGCCAGCTGCGATGAAATGCGGAGCCATGCCGGGGTTGCGGCCGTAGATGCGCCATTTTTTGTCATACAGGTCGATGGGCATGGGCAGCTGCAGAAGGTCCATATTGGCCTCCCACAGGCTTTCAATGGTCCCTACATCCTTCCAGTAGCCTTCAAAATCATAGGCGAACATGCGCTGGTGGTCCTTGAGCATGTTGGGAATGATGTTTTTGCCAAAGTCGTTGGAGCTGGTGGGGTCGGCTGCATCCTCGGTCAGGTACTTGCGCAGCTTCTCCCAGGTGAAGATATACACGCCCATGCTGGCCTTGTTGCTGCGCGGCTTGGCGGGTTTTTCCTCGAATTCCTCGATTGCGTTGCCTTCGCCCGTGTTCATGATGCCAAAGCGGCTGGCTTCCTCCCAGGGCACTTCGCGCACGGCGATGGTGCAGTCGGCCTTGTTGTCGATATGGAACTGCAGCATGGCGTTATAATCCATCTTGTAGATATGGTCGCCGCTGAGAATGAGCACATAATCGGTATTGAACTGCTCGATGAAGGCCAGGTTCTGGTAGATGGCGTTGGCGGTGCCGGAATACCACTCGCCGCTCTTGCCCTTGACATAGGGGGGCAGAACATAAACGCCGCCATGGGCCAGGTCCAGGTCCCAGGGCGAGCCGCTGCCGATGTAGGCATTGAGCTTGAGGGGCTGGTACTGGGTCAGCACGCCCACCACGTCCACACCGCTGTTGGTGCAGTTGCTCAGCGGAAAGTCGATGATCCGGTATTTGCCGCCATAGGGGATGGCGGGCTTGGCCATATTTGCCGTGAGGATGCCCAGACGGCTGCCCTGGCCGCCGGCGAGCAGCATGGCCACGCATTGCTTTTTGTCCAACATGGAAACGATCCACTCCTTACATTCAAACGTTATCGTTGCGCGTATATCAGCCTTTCAGGCGAATGAGCGAAGGGTCAGGCGCGTTTGTCATTCTTAGCCCCCTTCCTCCGGCGAACGGACGCCGCCAATGTGCCCCACTCGCGCTTCCCCGCGGGTTTGGGCAGAAGCTTGTCGTAGGTGAAGTATACGCAGCTGAGCGGAGGTACGCAGATCTCCGTCCAGAACGGGAAGCCGTTGAATTCGCCGGGCTGAGCGGACAGCTCATAGGCGTTATACTGGTTGCTTCCGCCATATTCCGCCCGGTCGGTGTTGAAAAACTCCCGCAGCGTGCCGCCAAAGGGCAGGCCGATGCGGTAGATGGGATGGAACACCGGCGTAAAGTTGGTTACGCACAGGATGGCGCGGCCGCTCCTGTCCGTGCGCAGGAAAGCCACCACGCTGTTGTCCGTATCGTTGGCCGTGATCCACTGGAAGCCGTTCCAGGAATTGTCCACTTCATGGAGGGCGGGCGTTTCGCGGTAGATATGGTTGAGACGCTTTACGCAGCTTTGCAGCGGAGCGTGGCGCTCGTAGACCAGTAAAAACCAGTCGAGCTGATCGTCATACTTCCATTCGATGAAGTGCGCAAATTCACCGCCCATGAACAAAAGTTTTTTGCCGGGGTGTGCCATGGTGTAGCCATACAGCGCGCGCAGGCCGGCAAACTTTTTCCAAAGGTCGCCGGGATTCTTGTCCAGCATGCTGTGCTTGCCGTGCACCACTTCGTCGTGGGAGAACGGCAGGATGTAGTTTTCGCTGAAGGCATAAAACAGGCTGAAGGTCACCTTGTTGTGGTGGTACTTGCGGTAGACGGGGTCGAGCTTGATGTAGGACAGGATATCGTTCATCCAGCCCATGTTCCATTTGAACCCGAAGCCCAGGCCGCCCAGGTAGGTGGGCGCCGTCACCATGGGGAAGGCGGTGCTCTCCTCGGCGATCATCATCAGGCCGGGGAAGTCGTGATACACGGTCTGGTTTAAGCGGCGCAGGAAATTGATGCCGTCCAGATTTTCCCGCCCGCCGAAGCAGTTGGGAATGTACTGCCCAGGCTCCTTGCAGAAGTCATAGTAGATGATGCCGCTCACCGCATCCACGCGAAGGCCATCGGCATGGAACACATCCAGCCAGAAGCAGGCGTTGCTCAAAAGGTAGCTGCACACCTCGCCGCGCGCGTAGTCAAAGAGCATCGTGCCCCACTGGGCGATCTCGCCCCGGCGGGGATCGGGGTGGTTGTACAGATCCGTGCCGTCAAAGCGGAACAGCCCCACTTCATCGCGGGGAAAGTGGGCGGGCACCCAGTCCAGAATCACGCCGATGCCCGCCTGGTGGCACCGGTCGATGAGGGACATCAACTCCAGCGGCGTGCCGTAACGCGCCGTGGCGGAGTAGAAGCCCGTCACCTGATAACCCCAGCTCATGTCTAGGGGATGTTCCATCACGGGCAGCAGCTCGATATGCGTGTAGCCCATCTCCTGAATGTAGGGGATCACTTCGTCGGCAAACTCCCGGTAGCTGTACATGGAGCCGTCCGGATGGCGCCGCCAGGAGCCGATGTGGACCTCGTAGATGTTGACGGGGCTGATGTAGGGGTTGAAATCATGCCGAGCGGCCATCCAGTCCTGGTCGCTCCAGTGGTAATTGTCCAGATCAATGAGGCGGCTGGCATTGTTGGGCCGGAGCTGACTGAAGAAGCCGAAGGGGTCGGCCTTCATCCGCCACAGGTCATCCGCCCCCCACACGGCGTACTTATAGGTGGGGTAACCGTCCTGCGGTACATTTTTCCAAAGCTCGTCCTCGCTCAGGCGCAATTCCCAGGTGCCGTCGTATTGCTTTTGCATGGGGGTCGCACTTTTGTCCCAGTCGTTAAACGATCCCACCAGCGCCACGTGTTTGGCGTTGGGAGCCCATACGCAGAAATGCCATTTGCGCTGGTCGCCCTCGTAGCATGGATGTGCGCCGAGCATTTCATAGGCACGGCGGTTCGTGCCCTGATGAAAGGTATCGCGGATTTCAGCCGATGGCGCATGATACAGCATCGGAACTTCCTCCTAACGGCAAAGATTTGCGTTTCGAAGCACATTCTCTTTGAACGATCTATGGTTATTGTATTCGGTGAACAGCCTTTTCGTCAAGTCCATTTTAGAAGATTTTTCAAGAATTTTATCCGTAAAATTAGCAGTCTGACTTTTGAAACGGAGAGCCCAAAAGGCATCTGAAAAACGGGTTTCCCGCCAGAAAGCCAGGCCGCTTTGACCCTGCAAAATACACAAAAAGAGCAGCGGCCTCACAGCCTGCCCACCCTCGCCTTTTCAGCTGCACTCTCATACAAAAATCAAGGCAGCCTATCTTTTGTTTCCAATTCGCCCTCCAGGAAACCGGCCCCCGGAGGCAGCTACCGGCCCTTCGGGAGAAAAGAAAAGCCGGCTTCCTGTTTCCAGGAGGCCGGTTGCGCGTCAGGACCTTGCGCCCTGGCAGTCCCGGGCGCCGGTCAGGGCTCCGGGGCTTTGCATCTGTGGCGGAAGGGTATGAAAGTCTCGCCGGGGCTCGTCACGCACGGTGCTCAGACGGCTGACACTCACTTCGTAGGCGACCTTGTTGAGCGCGGTGCCGTCGGGCAGCTGCTTTTGATAGGCGCGGCTCTGGAAGCGGCCCACCAGCTGCACCCGGTCGCCGATTTTCAGGTTGGCGGCGTAGCGCGCGGTGCGCCCCCAGGTGATGCAGGGAATGTAGTCGCTTTTGCCATAGGAACGGTTCACAGCCAGCATCAGGTCCGCGATCTCACGGCCAAAGGGCGTGGTGCGGTAGCTTGGGGGCTTGCACAGCGCGCCGGTCAGCTGCACGCGGTTGGGGTTTTCCTCGTCCTCCTCGCAGTTGAGAATCCGCTGGGCAAACGCGGTGATCAAAAGCCTCCCGGCACCCTCGATAACCTTGTTGTAGCTGCGCAGCTGTCCTTCCATGCACAGCATGCTGCCCGCCGTCAGCGGCTCGTCGATCAGCAGCCGCTCGCTGATGGTGATGGGCAGAAAGTCCTCCGCCCCGCTCAGGCGCGGCACGCGCAGGGTGGTCACGTAGAATTGCTCGCCGAACAGCTCGTGCCCAAACTGCAGGCTCTGGCAGATCTGACCCCTCAGATGAATGATGTTTCCCGTTTCTTCCATGTTGCTCACCTCATGTCATGCTTTGGTTTTTAGGTTTCCTTGGGATGCTGCTTGCCCTGCACGTCGATGGTATACTCGCCGTCCAGCAGAAGCTCGCTCACCGGGAGAATCGTGTAGCCAAGTCCCTGATAGTGCTTGATTACGGTGGGAAGCGCGTTGACGATGTCGTTGCTGTCGTTGTGGAACAGGACGATGTCCCCGTTATCGACGCGGTAGGTGCATTGCTTGATGATGTCCTCCGTGCCGCGGTCCTTCCAGTCCAGACTGTCAATGCTCCACTGCACGCACTCATACCCTTCGGCGCGGGACACCTCGACCACGCGGTTGTTGTAATCGCCGTAGGGCGGACGGAACAGCGTAGGCCGTACGCCTGTTAGTTTTTCCACTTTGTCGCTCATGATACGCAGCTCGTCTTTGATGGCGGATTCGGAAAGCTGGCTCATGTGCGGGTGTGTGTCCGAATGATTGCCGATCTCATGCCCGCGCGCAAAGATTTCCTTCACCATGTCCGGGTATTTATCCACCCAGCCGCCCACCAGGAAGAAGGTGGTTTTGACGCCGTGCTCATCCAGAATGTCCAGAATGGAGAGGGTTTTATCCGCTCCCCACGAGGCGTCAAAACTGATGGCCAGCACCTTGTCGTCCCGCTCGACGCTGTAGATGGGCAGCTCGCGCTTCCCTGCCACCACGGCGGTGGCATTGTCGCCCAGACCCAAAGTGTAGGCGGCACACAGGCCCAGCAGGCACAGGCACAGGCCGGCCTGTGTGGCAGCGCGGCGCAGCCGGGGACGGCGCAGGGCTTCCTTCAGGCGCACGAGGGGACCGGCTCGCGCCGGTTTGGCAGCGGGCGGCGCCTGGAGCAGCGCGCCCTTTTCCCGGACCCGTAGAGGCTTATTGCTCATGGGGATCACTCCTTTGCACATGTATGTATGTGGCGGGGCAGAAGGATATGTCCGGGTCGCGCTTCTTTGCCAGAGAAGGTCAAAAGAGGACAAAAAAAGCCCCCGCAGCGGGGCGGGGGAGAAGCAACTGTGTTATTACGCTTTTTCGTGGGCCAGCGCTTCGGGGTTGAGCAGGTTCTGCGGGATGCGTCCGGCCAGCCGGTCCAGAATGCGTCTGCTGGCGGCACGGGCCATTTCGTTGCGGGCATGCAGGGTGTTGCTGCCCGCATGGGGGGTCAGAAGCACATTGTCAAGCGCAGCAAAGGCCGGATTGATATCCGGCTCGCTCGCAAACACATCCAGTGCGGCTCCGGCGATGCGATGAGCGCGCAGCGCTTCTATCAGCGCATCCTCATCGACCACGGGGCCGCGCGCGGTATTGATCAGGTAAGCCGTGGGCTTCATCAGCGCGATCATTTCGCGCGAAATCATGCCTTCGGTCTGAGGCGTGTGGGGACAGTGAAGGGTGATGAAATCGCTGTTTTTCATCAGGTCCTCCAGCGATACGCGCGTATCGCCCAGCGCGTCTCGCTCCGGCTTGGGGGTACGGGCGGTATACAGCACGCGCATGCCCATCAAATGGGCAAAATCCGCTACCCTGCCGCCGATGCGTCCCATGCCCACCACGCCCAGCACGGACCCGTCCAGCGAGGTACCCATGCGGCGTCCCATGCCGAATAGCTCGCGCGGGGGGCGGGTATGCATCAGCGCGTTGAGCTCAGGCAGGCGGCGGGCCAGCGAGGTAATGAGCGCGATGGACATTTCGGCCGTGGGCCTGGTGACGCACTCCGGCGTGTTGACCACCGGAATCCCATGCGACGTGGCGGCGGCCACGTCGATGGCATCATAGCCCGCGCCATAGCATACGATGAGCTGCAGTTTTTTGGCTGCCGCGATCATCTCACGATCCAGCGCGGTGCAGGCCAGCACGGCGTCGGCATCCGGAAGAAGCCGGATGAGCTGCTCGCGGGAAAAGGCGGTTCCATGCGGCGGAATCACAATTTCATGACCGGCCAGCAGGCTGAAGCCATCCGCGGGGACGCCATAGGTGACGATGATTTTTGCCATAAGAAATCCTTCCTTTTCCTTGCGCCCGACACATGCCGGACGATGCTGCGCGCCACAGAAGCACCGCGCAAGGGCGAGGCATGCGGCGGCGTGCGCCGGGGAACACTGTATGCCAAACCCAATGGAGGCGACGGCATGCAGCAGAAAACCTTTTGGATGCACAGGGAACAGCAGGAATACCCGATTCTGCGGGGACGACACAGCGCGGACGCAGCGGTGGTCGGCGGCGGGCTGACAGGGCTGATGACGGCTCTGTGGCTCAGCCGCGCAGGCCTGCGCGTGGCGCTCGTGGAGGCCGTCCGTCTGGGAAGCGGCGCCTCCGGATGCTGTGCGGGCGTAGCGAGCCTGTGCGGCGGACTGCGCTATGCGCGTGTGGAAAAGCAGCTTGGAGCCGGAGCTGCCGGCGCCTATGCCCAGACGCTGTCCGGCGCCTTTCGCGCGCTGCGTGAACTGGCCGGTGAGCAAGGACCTTCCTCCGGCTGGCGGGACGCCGATGTGCGGGTGGTAACCGAAAAGGACGGCGGCATGCGCCTGTTGGAGCGGGAGGCGCAGGCCATGATGCGGGCGGGGGTGGCTGCCACGGTGGGCGCGCCTTCTCTGTGTCCGCTGCCCGCCGCAGCGGCGCTGACCGTCAAGGACATGGGCATGCTGAACCCCGCACGCTTTCTTCGCTATCTGGCGGCAGAGGCGGCACGGAATGGCGTAAAGATCTATGAAGGCTCACGCGCCACCTCGCTGGAAACCAACATGGTCCATACCGAGCGCGGAAGCATTCAGGCGCCGTATATCATGATCGCCACGGGATACCCCATCGTCAATACGCCAGGCTGGTATTTTCTCAGGATGCAGCAGCGACAGGGATGGTTGATGCCGCTGGAGGCCACGGCGAGGTTTGAGGGCATCTACCTGGATGCGGATGGGCGCTATGCGCTTCGGAATCTGCATGACGGCGCGCTGTTTCAGCTCAATGGAGGGCCTGTGGGCGCGCGGGAAAACCGTTCGGCGCTTGAGACCTTTCGCCGGACATACGCACCCACCCTGGGATGCGGCGAACCGGCGGGCGTATACGGCGGCGCGGAATGCGTCACGGCGGATGGCCTGCCCTTCATCGGCCCCTACAGTCGAAAGACCCCCAATCTGTTTGTGGCGGGCGGCTATGGCGGACAGGGGCTGATAGGGGCGATGCTGGCGGCTCAGATCATCAGCGCACGCGTGCTGGGGTTGCCGGGAGAGGGGTATGACCTCTACTGCGGCCAGCGCGGAGGCGTGACGCCGCGCTTTCTGCTGGGGCTGGCGGGACGGTACGCGGGCGGTCTGGCGGCGAGGCATTGGGCGCCGCGTTGTCCGCACATGGGGTGCCGGCTGGTCTATGACGCGCAGGCCCGCATCTGGGAATGCCCCTGCCATGGATCGCGATTTGACGATATCGGACGCGTGCTAAGCGGCCCGGCCGTGCATGATGCGCAGGTGCGCCGGGGAAACGGCCGGTAGTTATCCGTTGCGCTTGTGCCAGGCACGGATTTCTTCCAGCCGCGTCTTGAATCGGGTTTCCAGCCCCTGCCCGGTGGGGTGATAATAGGTTTTGCCTTTGAGCGAGTCCGGCAGGCATTGCATCGTGGTCAGCTTGTCCTGTGCATCGTGGGCGTACTGATATCCCTGTCCATAGCCCTCGCGGGCCATCAGCGGGGTGACGGCGTTGCGGATGACCAGCGGCACGGGCTCGGCCAGCTGGCGAAGCGCGTCCGTTTTGGCGGCCTCATAGGCGGTGTAGAGCGCGTTGGACTTGGGCGCCAACGACAGGTATACCACCGCCTGCGTCAGGTGCACCGAGCATTCCGGCATGCCGATGAAGTGGCACGCCTGATACGCGGCCACCGCCAGTTCCAGCGCGCGGGGGTCCGCGAGCCCCACATCCTCACTGGCAAAGCGCACCACGCGCCGCGCTACATACAGCGGGTCCTCGCCGGCTTCCAGCATGCGGGCCAGCCAGTACACCGCCGCGTCGGGGTCGGAGTTGCGCATGCTTTTGTGCAGGGCGGAGATCAGGTTGTAGTGCTCCTCGCCCTTTTTGTCGTACAGCAGGGATTTGCGCGACAGGCACTGTTCCAGCATCTCCATGCTTACCTGCACGGAGCCTTCCGCGCTTTCGCCGTTGAGCACGGCCATCTCCAGCACCGACAGGGCGGTGCGCGCGTCGCCGTTGGCGAAGCGCGCAATCATGCCCAGCGCGTCCGGCGGAAGCTGTACGTTCATTCCGTCAAAGCCGCGCGGGTCCTCCAGGGCGCGGCGGAGCAGCAACGTCAGATCCTCCTCGCTCAGGGCGTGGAGGACAAAGACCCGGCAGCGGGACAGCAGCGCGCCGTTGATTTCAAAGGACGGATTTTCCGTGGTAGCGCCGATCAGAATGATGCTGCCCTTTTCCACAAAGGGCAGAAACGCGTCCTGCTGGGCCTTGTTGAAACGGTGAATTTCGTCCACAAAGACCAGTGTGCGCTCACCGTAACGCCGGTTTTCCTCGGCCTTCTGCATTACGGCGCGAATCTCGCGGATGCCGCTGGTCACGGCGGAAAAGTCGATGAAGGACGCTTTCGTATGCCCGGCGATGATGCGCGCCAGCGTGGTCTTGCCCACGCCCGGCGGACCCCAGAAGATCATGGAGGACAGATGATCGCTTTCGATCAGGCGGGTAAGCACCTTGCCGGGGCCCAGCAGGTGACGCTGGCCCACAAATTCGTCCAGCGTGCGGGGACGAAGCCGTGCGGCCAGGGGCTGTGCTCCGTCCCGGTCAAAAAACGTCTGCTGCTCCATGCCGTATGCCTCCTTGCGGGTTTTGTCCTCACTATACTGTTTCAGAGGGGAAAAAGCAAGCCCCTCCGGATCTTCTAAAAAAAATCAGGATGCGGCATGGTCCGCTTTGTGATAAGATGTGGGGGAAGCGGTCAGGCTTTTTTGACCCTCGCAAAAAGCTCAACCCGGCTTTGGAGTTTTCAGGCGAGCATAGACGGAGGCGCTTATGCGTTATAAAATCGGCGATCTTGCACGGCTGTTCAACCTGTCCACGGAAAGCATCCGCCATTATGAGCGGCAGGGGCTGATTCACCCGCAAAAGGCGGAGGGTTCCTCCTACCGCTACTACCAGGCATGGGACATGGCGGTGCTCAGCGCCTGCCGGCAGTACCGCGCACTGGGCTTTACCCTGGAGGAAAGCGCGGAGATGCTGGGCCAGCACAACCCTGGAGCCGTGCTGGACGAGCTGCGCGGCCGGGAAGAGGCCATTGAAAAGGAAATCGCCCGCCAATGCCAGATGCTGCGCACCGTGCGTGCCTGGCGCAGGGAGGCGGAGGCGGCCTGCGCTCTGATGGGCCGTTTTGAGCTGGAAACAAACGCCGCCACGCGCTTTCTTCCCTATCAGTACGGCGATGAACTCACCCGCGATGAAGCCCACCTTTCCTGTGTGCGGGAATGGCTCGGCCACATTCCCTACGTCTATGTGGGCATGCTGGTGCCGGTAGGGGGAAGCGATGCGTGCGCAGACGCGCCCATCACCGTGGGGCTGGGCATGGCCGAGGTGGGCGCGGACGTGCTCAAGCCTGCGAACCATGAGAGCGTGGTTTCGATTCCTTCCCGCCTCTGCCTGCACACGGCTTTCCCTTTTGAAAGCGGAGCGTTTGACTGGAAGGCATGGAACGACAATCTCTTTGCCCAGCTTGGCCAGCGGGGATTGCAGGCGGACGGGAACGCGTTTTGCCGCTTCAATGTGATTTCCTGGACGGAACGGGGCATGAGCGCGGCTGTGGACTGCTTTGTGCCGGTGACTTAAAAATATTGATATTTTTTTATCATTTTCTCTTGACTCTCAAACGGATTGAAGGCGCACAATCGAGTGGCAGAATCGGTACACGAAATGAGAGAAGGAGGAAAATATCATGAAAAAGATTCTGTCTGTCCTATTGTGCCTGGTAATGGCGCTGGGCCTGGCTGTGCCTGCCATGGCTGAGGGCTACACCGCCGGGACCTACACGGCCAGCGCCGACGGCAACAACGGCCCCGTGACGGTTGAGGTGGATTTTGACGAGAATGCCATCACGGCCGTGCGCGTAACGGAGCATGCAGAGACCGCGGGCATCTGCGAAACGCCTATCGAACGCATTCCCGCCGCGATTGTGGAAAACCAGTCGCTGGCGGTGGACGCGGTTTCCGGCGCGACCAACACATCCAACGCCATTCTGGCGGCTGTGGAGGACTGCGTCAAGCAGGCGGGCGGCGACCCCGAGGCCCTCAAGGGCGCGGTGGAGAGCGCTCCCGCCGAGGAGCTTGAGGACATGAACACCGACGTGGTGGTCGTGGGCGGCGGCATCGCGGGCCTTACCGCCGCGCTGACGGCTGCGCAGGCTGGCGCGGACGTCATTTTGGTGGAAAAGCAGGCGGTTGTGGGCGGCAGCGGCCTCTTGACCGCAGCGGGCTTCTACGGTGCGGAAACCAGCGTGGTGCCCGCCGAGGTGGAGACCATCGACGAGATGTACAACCACATTCTGGACATGATCGCCGAGGGCGGCTCGCTGGATAACGTGGATACCGACCGTATCCGTCACCTGTGCGAAAGCACGCCGGAACTGGTGGAATGGCTGGAAGGCATGGGCTATGAATTCACCACCACCGATTTTGGCATCAAGGACGCCAAGCAGCACTACCACATCCTGGCCGACGGCTCCAACGGTCCCGGACAGGTGAAGATCCTTTCCGAGAACGTGGAAAAGGCCGGCGTCAACGTAATGACCGAAACCAAGTGTATCGCTCTGAAGCAGGAAGACGGCGCCATGACCGGCATCACCGTTTCCCAGGGCAACGGCACCTTTGACATCAACGCAAAGTCGGTCATTCTGGCCTGCGGCGGCTATGCCAACAACCCCGACATGATGATGCGCCTGGCGCCCCAGTCGCTGTTCTCCTACAGCTGCGCCAATGCCGGCGCCACCGGCGAGGTGCTGCAGATGGCCGCCGATCTGGGCGCGGCCTGGTACAACGACCAGTTCATGCTCACCTGCGGCTTCACTTCCGATCCCGATTCCGCGCTGGGCATGGTGTGCTACCCGCCATATGCCTCCATGCCGCTGGTGGACCAGACCGGCAACCGCTTCATGAACGAGTTCTCTCTCTGGACCCTCAACTCCGAGATGGTGCGCAACGTGGAAAACGCGCCCTTCTACGGCATCTTTGACAGCAGCTTCCTCAAGGGCACCGAGGCCGAGTTCAAGTACGATTCCATCGAGCAGGCCATCGCCGAGGGCAGCCCCTACGTGGTCAAGGCCGATACTCTCGAGGATCTGGCCGCCAAGATGGGCATCAAGGACGTGGATGCGTTCCTCAAGACCATCGAAACCTACAACTCCGTCAAGGGCACCGATGATCCCGACCCGGCTTTCGGCGTGCCCAACAACCAGCTGTCCTTCGTGGAGGAAGGCCCCTTCTACGGCGTGCTGATGGTATCGCTCAACGCGGGCACCATGGGCGGCATCCAGACCCAGATGACCGGCGAAGTGCTGGACGTGTACGGCGAAGTCATGCCCGGCCTCTACGCCTGCGGCGAGGCTTCCAACGGCGCCATCTATGACCGCGGCTACATCTCCGGCACCTCCGTGCTCAACTGCTACGTGGCCGGACGCGACGCCGGCAACAGCGCCGCCGCTTTCGCCCAGGAGTAACCGCTTCGCGCAGCAGGCAAAAAAGAGGACCGCCTGTCCAAAAAAAGAGGACCGTCTGTCCAAAAAAGGCTTGCATCCGGAGCGGATGCGTGTTACAATACTCCTTGTGACATAACGGGCGGTCCTCTGTCCGGGCAAGGCCGCGGGCACGAACGTCTACGAAGGAAGGAGGCCAATGAAATGAGTGAAATCATTCGTTCCATCGAAAAGGCTCAGCTCCGCACCGATCTGCCCACCTTTGGCATCGGTGACACCGTTCGCGTTTTCGTGAAGGTTGTGGAAGGCAGCCGCGAGCGTCTTCAGGCTTTTGAAGGCACCGTGATGGCGAAGCGCAACGGCGGTATCCGCGAGACGTTCACCGTGCGCCGCGTGTCCTACGGCATCGGCGTGGAGCGCACTTTCCCGCTGCATTCCCCCCGCGTGGACCATATCGAAGTGATCCGCCGCGGCAAGGTGCGCCGCGCCAAGCTGTACTACCTGCGTTCTCTGCAGGGCAAGGCGGCCAAGATCAAGGAAGCCAAGCGCGTGTAATCCAAACGGAAACACCAGGAGCGCCCAAAGTATGTTTGGGCGCTCTTTTGGTATCCTGAACAGGAGGAGGGATTCTCATGCCGGATGTAGACAGGGAGGAGGCCGTCAGATATATCATCGACGGACTGGACCCAAAGCCCTTTCGGGCCATCTGGGACCGCCTGCCGCAGATCGTCGGCAGCATGATCGAATATGATCTGCATTTCATGCGCCTGACCGGGGTAATCGCGCCCGACGGCGGGCCCGGCCCCAACGAATACGATGAGGACGAGGCCTTTGAATACGTCTATGATGCCTGGCTGGGTGACAATCCCGGCGAAGACGATGAGGATATGACCGTAGCGCTGCTGCTGGACTGCTTTATGGAACTGTGGCACGACTACCTGTGGGGCCGCTCCTGACCTGCCCCGCGGGACAGCCGCGCGGAGCGGCCTTATGCGGTCCGCTCCGCGTTTGACTGCTTCAGGCGCGCTGCCGCCACGATCAGCTCCGCAGCGCCCTCCAGGCCCAGGTGCTGCGTGTCCAGGCACAGGTCGTAGGACGCAGCCTCGCCCCATTTGACGCTGGAAAGGCTGTTGCAGTAATCCGCGCGCTCCCGGTCCGCCCGGCGCACCTGGGCCAGCGCCTTATCCGCCGTCAGATTGTCGCGCTGGGCGATGCGGGCGGCGCGGTTTTCCACGCTGGAGGTGATGAACACCCGCAGCAGATTCGGCCTGCCTGCCAGCACCTGGTCGGCCCGGCGGCCCACGATCACGCAACCGCCTGCGGAAGCGATCTGCTCGATCACCTCGCGCTGCGCACGGTCGGCGATGCTGTGCAGGGGCTCCGGCTGGTCCAGCGTATAGATCTGCTCAACCAGGCTACGCGCCTTTTCATCAATGCTGGCCACATACTGTACCGACAGGCCGCTGCGCTGGGCGGTGGAGGCCAGCAGGCTCTTGTCGTAAAAGGGGATGCCCAGCTGCTGCGCTACCATCCGGCCCACCGTGCGGCCACCCGCCCCATAGCTGCGGCTGATCGCGATCACGGTGGAAACCTCCGGGTTGTAGGCCTGGGAATCGGGCTCATCCAACGCAAGCGAGGCGGCGGAAGGCGTGGCTTGCGTTTTCTGGTTCATGCGCCGGTAGTACACGAGGCACATCGCAATGCCGAACACCGTCGAGAGCGGCACCGCCAGTCCCACGCCCGTCAGCGACACACCCGGTTGAATGCTCATGAAGTAGGATACCGGCAGGCGAATCAGAAACGCCTGGGCGATGCTTTGCACCATGACGAATGTGGAACGGGAATGCCCGTTGAAATACCCCAGAAAGCTGAACAGCACGCTGGTGAGCACCGCTTCCGGCGCAAAGCCGCGCAGGTATTCAAATGCGCGCGCAATGTCCCGGTCGCTTCCCGAAAACAGCGATGCCAGCACATCGCCCTTGAAAAGCGCCAGCGCCGCGATCACCACGCCGATGGCCGCACCTACGCCCATGCCGTAGAGCATGCCCTTGCGCGCACGGTCTTCCTTGTTCGCCCCCACGTTTTGCGCTACAAAGGACGCCATACACTGCATGATCGAGGAGGGCACCAGCATCACGAAGGACTGGATTTTCTGCGCGATGCCGTAGCCGTTGGAGGCGTCCAGCCCCAGTCGGTTGATGAACGCACAGATGGCAAGGAAGGAAACGTTCGTCAAAAGCTCCTGCAGCGCCAGCGGCGCGCCCACGCGCACAAATCCACCCACCTCCCCATCCAGGCGGATATCCCGCATGGAGAAGCAAAAGGGCAGCTTTTGCCTGCGGATGATCAGCAGCGACAGAATCACGCTCACCGCTTGCGCTCCGATGGTAGCGATGGCCGCGCCCGCCACATTCATATTCAGCACCGCCACCAGTAACAGGTCGCCCACGATGTTGACCACGCAGGCGATGCCCACGAACAGGAGCGGCAGTCGCGAGTTGCCAAGGCCGCGAAAGATGCAGCTGATCAGGTTGTAAAATACGATGAACACGCAGCCGATGCCGCAGATGCGGATGTACTGCGCCGTCAGGTCCACCGCCTCGGCAGGGGCCTGCATCAGCACCGCGATGGGCTCTGCAAAGACGATCAGCACCACCGTCAGCACCGCCGAAACCACCAGGAAAAAGGCCACCGCCCGCCCGATCAGCCGGCCGATGCGCTCATTCTGCCGCTCACCCAGGTAGCGGCCGATGAGAATCATCACGCCCGCTGCCAGTTGGCTGAGGACAAAGGTGACCAGGTTCATGATACTGCTGCCAGTGGATACGCCCGATATGCCCGCATTGGTGCCGAAATGGCCCACCACCAACATGTCCACGGCACCATACATGGCCTGTAAGATCTGTGCTCCCAGGATGGGAATCATAAATTGCATCATTTTGCCAAAGATGCTTCCGCTGGTAAAATCCTGCTTGGCGTCCATGACGCATCTCCTCCTTAGCTTCTATCATTGGCTTGCGTCTCATTCTAAACCCTGTTATTATAATAGAGTCAATAGGAGGAGCGCCATGAACCACTATTTTACCATCAGCAAATTTGCCAGGCTGCGCGGGATCGACATCAATTCGCTGCGCTACTATGAGCGCCTGGGCATCCTCACGCCCGCCTATACCGACCCGCATACGCGCTACCGCTACTACACCGCCGAGCAGCTCTCCCTTCTGGACATGATTCTTTTATGCATCAACCTGGGCGTGCCGCTCAAGGAGCTGAAGGCCTACTTTGATGAGAGCGGCCGCTTCCAGAACCGCGCACTGTTTGAGGAAGGCAAGCGGCGCACGCAGGAAAAAATGAGCTGCAGAGCAGCTTGCGCAGCATTGAGCATACGCTCACCTTTCTGGAAGACACGGCCCGCTACACACAGAAAAACACGCCGTACCGCCGCATGATTCCCAGGCGGCGGCTGGTGACGGCGCCGTATGATGGCAACATGAACGACGTCAACGCGCTGGAAACAGCCTTTGCTTCGCTCAACGGCTATGCCAGGGAGCGGCAGCTCTACCCCGTATTGCCCATGGGCATGTTGTGCCGCTTTACCGGCGAAGGGTTTTCCCGCGCCGTGTGCTGGGAAATCTCCGAGCCGCTCGGCGCGGATGAATGCATCGTGGTGCTTCCTCAGGACCACTATCTGTGCGTGCAGACGGAATGGCAGCCGCAGGAGAATATGGACGCGCTTGTGAAACAGCATTTTGACCTGCGCGCGGGGGAGACGGTGCTCATCTCCAATCTGGGACAAAGCCGGCTGGAGCCCGAAACGCGCACCTTTGAATTGCAGCTGCTCCCCAATGGAGCGCAAGGCGGCGGGACGGACCAGGCACGGCCAGGACTGCCAGCCTGTAACACTCTGCGCGCCGGGCAGGAATCCGGCAGAGCGGCGGCGAAATTCCCTACGAAACCAACAGCAGAAGGAGCGCTTGGCGGATGAAATGCCCAAATTGCGGAAAATGGAATCAGGCCAGCCTGCCGCATTGTATCTACTGCGGGCAGGAGCTGCCCAACGACGCCTATGGTCCACAGGGCGTGCCTGCCTGGCAGCTGGAGCTGGAGGACAGGGACCGCAAGAACACCTATGTGCGCGTAGATGAAACGGGCGAGCAGGAAACCACCAACGACCCGCGCGATACCCTCGCCAGCGAGATGGCGGACCTGAAAAGCCGCAAAATCATGGGCGAGCAGAAGCAGCGCATGCTGCGCGAGGAAGCGGCCCGGCGCGGCATGGCGCCGTCCGGGCGTTCAGTGCGGACCACCAGCAATCGCGGTACCTTCTTTTCCGCCTATGACGACCCGGATACTGCCTTGCGTCCCGTGGCCCCGGAGCTGGTGGAGGAGGGCGAGGTGGCGCCCGACGCAAGGCGCGTGGTGCCTGTCAAGTACCGCACCACCTATTCATCCTCCCAGCCGGAGGACGAGGTGTACGGCTACGGCAACACCCGCCGTATCGTCAACATCCAGCACCCGGACGAAAGCGAAACGGTCTATGACGGCTACCACGATACCAGCGCGTATCTTCCCTCCTTTGCCAATCAGGACGAATACGAAAACTCCATGCGCCTTAAAAACGCTGCCCTCAGCCGCAAGCCTCGCCGCCACAGCGGAAGGCGCATCCTGCGCTTTCTGGTGCTGCTGGGCATGCTGGGCGTGGCGGGATGGCTGGCCGTGGCCTTTGTCATCCCTATGCTCACGGCGGATCAGAATGTGGACGAGCGCACCGCTGTGGTCATTCCCACCATCCGAGACGATATGGCGGCGCATACCGTGACCATTCCCGGCGAGGATGGCCAGCGCATCACCATCCGCGAGCTGCGCACTTCCGCCATTGTGACCGGAGGTGTCGCCACCTTTGATATTCTGGATCACGTCTGGTACGACAACTATGAGGATTACCTGCAGGATACCATGACGGTGACCCTCACCCCCTATGTCATCACCGATTCGGGCAAGCAGCAGGCATTGGAACCCATTCATTACGAAATCGACATTCCGCTTTCGCCCATTGAGCTCAGCACGCCCGACAGCCCCTATCAGGTGGTCAGTACGGCGCTGTACAACATCGTCTTTTACGTGCGTGAGGGCAGCACCGTCACCATCAACGGCGAGGACTACAGCGACCTGGTCAATACCGAGGGCGGAAAGGTCAGCTACAATGCCACCGTGCAGCCCATCGGAGAAAACAATTTTGAGATTCGGGTGCGCAGCCAGTATTGCCGCGAAAATACCCTCACTGTGACCCTTTACCGCGAAAAGCAGGAAATTCCTCTGGATCTGGCCAGCGATATCGCCAGCACCAACGACGACGGCTTTATGACCGTGCGCGGCACCACGCTGCCCGGCGCTGTGGTCAAGGTGCTTTCCCCCTACAGCGATCTGGATATTACCAATACGGCCGTGGACGGGTCGTTCAGCTTTGTGGCCAAGTTTGATAAAATCGGCGTAAACACCATCATCATCACGGCGGATTATCCCGGCAAGGCCACCACGCGCGTGGAACATAACGTCACCTACGTGCCAAACGTCGATATCTACTCGCGCAAGGCATGGAGCATGAAGGATATGTACACCAATTACATGGACAACCTCAGCACCCGTGTGGCCAATCAGCAGATCTACATCTGTCAGAAGGCCATCGTGACCTCCATTGAAACCACCAAGCCGCAGCGCGCCTTTGTGAACGTCGGTACGGAAGAGTCGCCCATGCTGGTGTACGTGGAAAACGGCTCCCGTACCACTTGGGAGGTAGGCAAGTGCTATGACCTCTATGGCGACGCCTACGGCATGTACGACAGCAAGCCGTGGCTGATTGTGCGCTATACCTACGAAAAGGAACCATGATCTCATAAGCGAAAGGGCCGCCCGGCATTGCGCCGGGCGGCTCTTTGCGTCAGCGCTTTGTGCGGCTTTCGCCCGTCAGGCCCAGCGCCTTGAGCATTTCCACAATGGGCAGCGGCATCAGGCTGAGCAGGGCCACCAGGCCCCATTGGGCGGGAGTGAGAGCGGCCACGTGGAACAGCCCCTGCAGGAAGGGAACCAGCAGCACGCACAGCTGCAACGCGATGCCGCTCAGGAAAGCGGGAATCATCCACCGGTTCATCTTGCCGCGCATGAAGGCCGAGTGGGTGTTGCTGCGCACGTTGAAGGCGTGCGCAAGCTGCGAGAAGGCCAGCACCGCAAAGGCCATGGTATGCCCTGTATCCGGGCTGACGCGCGCTCCCGTCAGATACGCGGCAAGCGACAGACCTGCGATCATCAGGCCCTGATAGATCACGCGCAGCAGAAGCGGCCGGGTGAAGATGGGGGAGCGGGGATCGCGTGGGGGAAGGTCCATCACGTCAGGCTCGGCGGGCTCCATGCCCAAAGCCAGCGCAGGGAGCGAGTCGGTGATGAGGTTGACCCACAGGATGTGAATGGGCAAAAGCGGGGACCCCAGATTGAGCACCGTAGCCACGAAGATGAGCAGCACCTCGCCCAGATTGGAACTGAGCAAAAACTGGATGGCCTTGAGAATGTTCATGTACAAAACACGGCCCTGTGCCACAGCGCCCACGATGGTGGCGAAGTTATCGTCGGTCAGGATCATGGCGGCGGCTTCCTTGCTCACCTCGGTGCCGGTCTGGCCCATGGCCACGCCGATGTCCGCGCGCTTGAGCGCCGGCGCGTCGTTTACGCCGTCGCCGGTCATGGCGACCACATCGCCCCAGCTTTGCCATGCCTTGACGATGCGCACCTTGTGCTCCGGCGATACGCGGGCGTAAACGGCAATATCGCGCACCTCCTCGCGCAGACGCTCATCGTCCATGCGGTCCAGATCCTGACCGGTCAGGACCCGGTCCTGCTTTTCCAGAATGCCCAGATCACGCGCGATGGCGCTGGCGGTGAGCCGGTGGTCGCCGGTAATCATCACGGGCTTGATGCCGGCACGGCGGCAGCGCGCCACAGCCTCGCGCGCGGTGGGACGCGGCGGGTCGATCATGCCGGCCATGCCCAGAAAGGTCAGGCCGCTTTCATAGGCGCTGCGGTCGCCGGGCGCGGCGAGCGAAGCGGTCTCCCGTGTGGCGAAGGCCAGCACCCGCAGGGCGTTTGACGCCATTTCGGCGGCCGATGCCTGGATTCGGCTGCGGTCCTCTTCCGTGAGAGGACGCACGGATTCGCCCTCCCGGACATTCACGCACAGGGCGAGTACCTCGTCCAGACCGCCCTTGACATAGACGGCATAGCGGTCCTGCGCGAGGCGGTGCACGGTGGCCATGCGCTTGACCTCGCTGTCAAAGGGCAGTTCATCCACGCGCGGCGTGGCCGTCTGGGCGGCAGGGCCGTCAAAGCCCCAGCGATTGGCGCAGGCAAGCAGCGCCGTTTCCGTGGGATCGCCCGCAAGCACGGTTTCCCCCTGCCCGTTTCGGGTGGGCGCGGCATCGTTGCACAGGCCCATGGCGTTCATAAGCGGCACGGAGGGGGCCTGTGCCGTGGCGTCCATGACGGCAAAGGGTTCGCACAGGGCCGTGACCGTCATGCGGTTCATGGTCAGGGTACCTGTCTTATCCGAGCAGATCACCGTGGCGCTGCCCAGGGCTTCCACAGCCGGCAGGCGGCGGATGATGGCGTTCTGCGCGATCATCTGCTGCACGCCGATGGCCAGGACGATGGTCACAATGGCCAGCAGCCCCTCGGGTATGGCCGCCACGGCCAGGCTGATGGCCGTCAGAAACATCTCGCCCGCATCGTTTCCGTAGGCCACCCCTGCCACAAAGACCAGCACGCATACCCCAATGCACAGCAGCGCCAGCTTTTTGCCCAAGTCGGCCATGCGACGCTGCAGCGGCGTCTCCACGCCCTCCTCGCCGCCCAGCATGCCGGCGATGGCGCCCAGCTGCGTGTCCATCCCTGTGGCGACAACGATTCCTTCGCCCCGTCCGTAGGTGACCAGGCTGCCGGAAAAGGCGAGGTTGGTCCGATCGCCCAGGGGAAGGTCGCCTTCCTGGGCCAGGGTTTCGGCGTGTTTTTCCACCGGCTCGCTTTCGCCGGTTAGGGCGCTTTCATCCACGCGCAGACCCGCCGATACGGTAAGGCGCAAATCGGCGGACACATAATCGCCCGCCTCCAGCAGCACCACGTCGCCGGGTACCAGGTCTGCCGCGGGTACGGAGGAGATCTCGCCGTCACGGCGCACCTTCGCATGGGGCGACGACAGCTTTTTCAGCGCCTCCAACGATTTCTCGGCCCGGTTTTCCTGAATTACGCCCAGCAGGGCGTTGAGCAATACCACCAGCAGGATGATGCCCGCGTCCACCCATTCGCCAAGCAGAACGCCGGAAATCAGCGCCGCGGCCAGAAGCACCAGCACCATCACATCTTTGAGCTGCGCCAGATACATCTGCCAGAGGGCCCGCTTCTTCGCCTGCTTCAGTGCGTTGGGACCGTGCTTTTCCAGCCGCGCGGCAGCCTCGGCACCGGTCAGGCCCACGGCTGCCTCGGTGCCCAGCGCCCGCGCGGTTTCATCGACGCTTTTCCTGTACCAATCCAAACCTTCCACTTCCTTTCCGGAACGGGCTCACTCCAGGCATGGAGGCCTTCGTCCTTTCCGAACCATAGCACAAAAAAGCGGAAAGAAAACCTGTTTCCGCTTCAATCATACCCACGTCCAAGCCCAAACATACAATTCCGTGCTTCACCGGCCAAGCGCACGAATCGCGGAATGAAAGACTCTGCACTTCACGGAATTTGTGAAACTCTACGCATCGTGGGTGGCTTTGCGTGGGCTTTGGGTGTACCATAGCGGCGAAAGGAGTGGGGAACATGGACCAGATCCGCATTGGCAGGTTTATTGCGCAGTGCAGGAAGGCTAGGGGCCTTACGCAGCGGCAGCTTGCGGACGGACTGGGCATCAGCGACAAAACCGTGTCAAAATGGGAATGTGGCAACGGGCTGCCGGAAGTTTCGCTGATGCTGCCGCTCTGCGAGGCGCTTGGCATTACGGTCAACGACCTGCTTTCGGGCGAGCGGGTCGCACAGGCAGATTATCAAAAGAAAGCGGAGGAAAACATGATGGAACTGATCCGGGAAAATGCGGAAAATAAAAAAAGGCTGGCGCTGTCCCTGATCTGCGCCGCCATTACGGGAATCGCGGTGTGCGCGTTGATTGCCCTGGCCGCGTTTCTAACGCTGCCCGCGGCCGCGCGGATTGCACTGATCGCCCTGGCCCTGATAACGGGCGCGGCGGGCGTAGGGGCCGCGGCCGTGCTGGACGCGAGAGCCGGCTACTATCAGTGCCCGCATTGCAAGGCGACGTTTACGCCTGCCCTGGGCGAATATGTCAAGGCATACCACACCTTTACCCGGCGCAGGTTGGTATGCCCCGCGTGCGGCAGGACGGGCCTGTGCAGGCGGCGCATCACCAGGTAGGAGGAAACAAAGATCGGCGGGGAACGCTTTGGTTCCCCGCCGTTTGTTCAGCTATCCGCCGGCAGCGGATAGAACAGTCCGCGCCAGTAAATTTTTCCCGAAAATCCGTCGAATTGGGCGCCTCCGCGGAAGAAGCACACGCTGTCCGCTTTGGTGCCGGCACAGAGCGTGTTGACCATGGCATACACCAGCAGGCGCTCCTGGGTTTCGTCCATGCCTGCTCCCACATTTTCAAAGGAGGGGGCGAAGTTGACCAACATGGTGCCCTCGGATAGCGCCAGACCCAGAATGTCGGTGTCTTGTATGGATCCGGCGGGCATCACCGCCGTGAGTCCATCCACGCTGTCATATGCCTTGGGGCCGCGCGCCAGCTCGATGAGCAGCGTGCGCGGGCTCATGCGCTGCGTGTAAGGCACGGGACGCCTGACCTCGCGCAGGTGCTGACCGTCCGTGTCGGCAAAGTACAGGGTACAGTAATCGTAGAGCAAGGTGGAAAAATCGGTGCGCAGGAGCACGTTTTCCGCAAAGCTGATGGACACGTCCTGGTCCTCCTCCAGCTGCAGCTGGCTTACGGGCGTGTCGTTGATGGACACGCGGATGCCGCTCACGTTGGGGAAGAAGGTGCACAGCGTATAGCACAGCGAGGCCATGCTCTGCGCCCGGGTCAGGCCGTAGGCCTCCAGCATATCATCCAGGTTATAGGCAAACTCCAGCTCAATGACCGATCCACCCGTGGATTCGGAATTGACCAGCACGGGGTCGGCGGTGAGCAGGTCGCCCAGCAGCGGCAGGGCGGGGGAGTCAATCTCCCCGGTGGGACCCTGCGCCAGCTCGCGCAGGATGGCGACCACCATGTTGGAAAACACCTGATCGGAAAACGATACGCTGCGTACCTCGCTGACTACGCCATCCATGCCGCTGACGGGAAAATACAGCGTTACATTGGAAGTAAGAGGCTTGAGCGATGTGTCCGAACCGCTGTCGACCCGGCGGGAAAGCAGCTGTTCATATGCCGCGCCGATGTCCTGTGCCGTCGTGGCTGAAAACGCGCCCATCGGAAGCGTGTTGGCTATGTCCAGCCCCACGGGGCGGTCCACCACCAGAAAGTTGACCCATTCGATCTCCGGCAAAGTGGTCAGCGTGTTGGCAATGGCCTGGCAGGCCAGGTACAGCGCGTCGCGGCTGAGCTGCAGGGCGTTGGCCGCCAGGTTGACGGTGGCCACATTGCGGCTGACCTCCACCGGATTGACCCCATACAGCGACAGGCGCACGCTGCCGCCCACGGGGCTGGCGTTGCCGTCACCGGCATGCGCCAGCAGCGCGCGTGCCAGGCTTTCGGCATCGGAGCGGGTGGGGGAGAAGGATACCTCGCTCTCCACCGTGGTCAGACCCATGCCGTCGTGGCGGGGCAGATAGAGCGTGGCGGGAGCCGTATATTCCAGCGAGGCATCCCCGATGGGAGCCAGATACGAGACCTCGGCAGGTGGCAGCGTCACGGCGGGCTCGTCATCCGTGATGGGCAGGCCCACAGGGGCGCAGCCGGTAAGCAGGGTGCACGCCAGCGCCATGGACAGGGCGAGCACCGCATATTTTCGGATCAAGCCAATTCCCTCCTTTCGGGGTCATCCCTGATGGATGGGTAACTCCACCGTGAAGGTGGCCCCGTTGCCCTCCTCGCTGTCCACGGTGACGGTGCCGCCATGCATCAGCACCATCTGATGAACGATGCTCAGCCCCAATCCCGTGCCGCCGGTCTCCCGGCTGCGGGCCTTGTCCACCCGGTAGAAGCGGTCGAAGATGTGGGACTGATCCTCTTTGGGAATGCCGGGGCCGTTGTCCGATACGGTCAGGATCGCATCCCGGCCGGAACGGATCAGCCGCACGCGGATCACCCCGCCCTCCTGGGTGTATTTGCTGGCGTTCTCCATCAGGTTGTACACCACCTGCGTCAGCTTCGCGCAGTCGGCATACATGTCGCAGCGGTCGTTGAGCTGGAGTTTCAGCTCCTGATGACGCTTCTCCATCACCAGAGCCAGGCGGTGCGCCGTGTCGGTGACCACCTGCGCCAGGCTGAAGGTGGTGCGGTTTAAGCGCATGGTCTTGGAATCCATGCTGACCAGGGTCAGCAAATCGCTGATAATCAGATTCAACCGGTCGATTTCCTTGTTGATATCGGTGAGAAACTCAGTGCGCATGCCCGCGTCCATGTCGGGCTGATAAATGATGCTTTCCAGAAGAATTTTCATGGTAGCCAGCGGGGTTTTCAGCTCATGGCTGGCATTGGATACGAACTGATTGCGGCTTTTGTCCAGCATTTCCAGCTTTTCGGACATGGTGTTGAACGTTTCCGAAAGGCGGCGGAGCTCGCCGCTGCCCTTGACCGGCACGCGTACGGACAGATCGCCGCGTCCCATGCGCTGGATGCTGCGTGTGAGCGATACGATGGGCCGCGTGATCACGCGCGAAAATACCAGCGCAATCACCATAGCCACCCCGGCGGCAATGAGGAAATAGAGGATCATTTTGTCCTGCAGGGTGAACAGCCGCTCCATCGTGCCCTGCATGGGCGAGGTCAGCAGCAGCACCCCAATGGTCTGCCCGTTTTGCACAAGCCCCGCCGTGGAATAGGCCACCCATTCCACCCCCTGGTCGAAGGGGCGGAAAAGGCCCAGCACGTCCAGCGCCGCGCTCCTGCTTTCCGTCTGATGGACGCCGTAGTCTTCCGTTTTTCCCTCGGAGAGAATGCTGGCCACCTCCGGCAGCTCCATGCGAGAGCCGTTGAGTTCGCTTTGGCTGTCGGCCTGCACCTTTCCGCTCATGTCCAGCACCATCAGGCGCGCGCCCAGCTCGGTCGCGGCGGCTTCCAGCCGCTCCTGCAGCGTCTGCGTCTGGGCCGACAGGTACAGCGGAGCCAGCTCCTCGGCAAGCCGGCTGGTGCTCACACGGTCCTGCTGCTTGCGGTCGTCGAACAAATAATCGCCCACCAGCCCAATGAGCGAGGTGGCTACCACATAGTAGCTCACCCCCACAATGAGCAGGAAGGCGAAAAGAATCTTCCAGCGGATGGATGTAAACGGCGTGTTAATCCTTATCGGTGAAATAGTAGCCCACTCCCCACTTGGTGAAGATGAATTCCGGCTGGGCGGGGTTGCGCTCGATCTTTTCACGCAGCCTGCGGATATGCACATCCACCGTGCGCGCGTCGCCGGTGTAATCGTACTTCCATACGGTTTCCAGCAGGGCCTCGCGGCTGAACACCTTGCCGCGGTTGTTGACAAATACCTGCAATAGGTCAAACTCCTTGGCCGTCAGCCGCACCTCTTTTCCGCCCAGGGTCACGGAACGGTTGATGGCGTTGATCTCCATGTCGTGCACGCGCACCACCTTGCGGGCCTCGTTTTGCACGTTGCCGGAGGCGCGGCGCATGATGGTCTTGATGCGGGCCTTGACCTCCAGAATATTGAAGGGCTTGGTCATGTAATCGTCCGCGCCATATTCCAGCCCCAGAATCTTGTCGATCTGCTCGCCCTTGGCGGTCAGCATGATGATGGGCACGTTGCTGTGCTCGCGGATGCGCTGGCACACCGTGATGCCGTCGATTTTGGGCAGCATTACATCCAGCAGGATAAAATCAAAATGTCCGGAAAAAAATTTGGTCAGGGCTTCCTCGCCGTCGGCGGCCGAGTCCGTCTCAAATCCCTCTTGTTCGAGCGTATATTTCAAACCTTTTACAATTAGAGGCTCATCATCCACCAAAAGAATCCGCTTGGCCATGGGCTTCTTCCTTTCCATTCCAGTGCTATCTGCAAGCCTAAAAGGCAGTAAATATCAAAGGATGTTTACATTGTATAGCCAGTTATGAAAAAAATCAAGAGCAATTGAAACAAAATCTTCACATTTCGCCGGAAAAAAACGGATGCTTTGAGCACACTGCAATCCGTCTGCGCCGATAGGCTTGCCAGCGGGCTGCGCGGCGGCTATAATGATCGCATTGGGAGGAATGTGTGATGCGGGTATTGATTGCGGAGGACGACCGGCGCGTAGCCGGGCTTTTGAAGAACCGGCTCAAGAGCGACCATATTTCCGCCGACGTGTGCTACGACGGACAGGAGGCGCTGGAACTGAGCGGGGTGGTGCACTATGATGTGATCGTGCTGGACATCATGATGCCCAAAATGGATGGTCTGGAGGCCGTACGCCGCATGCGGGAGCGGGGCACGGATACGCCCGTGCTGTTTCTGACCGCGCGCGACGCCATAGAGGACCGTGTGGGCGGCCTGAACGCGGGCGCGGACGATTATCTGGTCAAACCCTTCGCCTATGAGGAACTGCTGGCGCGTATCCACGTGCTGGCACGCCGTCAGAAGGCGACGGGGAACCTGTTTACCCTGGAAGATCTCACTTTGGATGCCAGCCGTCACGTAGCCACGCGAGGGGGGACGGAACTGCATCTGACCAGCCGGGAGTATGCCATTCTGGAATACCTGATTCGCAACGCCGGCGTGGTGCTGTCGCGGGACCGTATTTTGGAAAACGTGTGGAGCATGGATTACGAGGGCGCGTCCAACATGGTGGACGTCTACATCCGCAGCCTGCGCAAAAAGGTGGACGATCCCTTTGAAAAGAAGCTGATTCATACCGTTCGCGGCGTGGGTTACGTGCTGCGCGCGCAGGAGTGAGGAAACCGCCATGGGGATCAAGCTGAAAATGACGCTCTGGTATACAATACTGGCGCTGGTAACGGCAGGGCTGATGGGCGGACTGCTCTTTATTGCGGCCCAGCGCAGCGCCTACGAATACTACAGCGATACGCTGCACGCTGCATCCTCTCTGGCGCAGTCCCAGCTGGAATATGAAAGCGGCAACCTGGAAATCGACGACGACCTGGAGGACATCCCGGATGTGCACATTGCGCTCTACACGGAAAGCGGCACGTTGATTTACGGCCGCACGCGCGTGGAGCTGGCCTTTGAGCAGGATGCGGTGCGCCGCGTGTCCTCCGGCGGAATGGAATGGTATGCGCTGGATACGCTGCTCACCTTCGCCGGCCGCAGCTCGGTGTGGATGCGCTGCGTCAAGGCGGCGGACTCGGAGGCAGCGGCTTATGTCCTGGTGCTGCGGGTAGCGCTGATCCTGCTGCCGTTAATGATCGGGCTGACGGCGCTGGGCGGATTCCTGATTGCAAGAGGCGCATTCCGTCCTGTGGGCCGCATGGCGGCTACGGCGGAGGCCATCGTAAGCGGCGGAGATCTGGGCCGGCGCGTGGGGCTGCATGGCGGCCGCGATGAGCTCACCCGGCTGTCGCGCACGCTGGATAGCATGCTGGAGCGTCTGGACGAGGCCTTCCGACGCGAGCGGCAATTCACCTCGGATGCGGCGCATGAGCTGCGCACGCCGCTCAATGCCGTGCGCCTGCTGTGTCAGGAGGCCATGGATGAGACGGACTCAGGCCGCCGCGAGGCGCTGATTGCGGAGATCATGGAGCGCATTGATGGGCTGAGCCGGCTGGTGGCGCAGCTGTTGGCGCTGTCACGCATGGACGCGGGGCGTGTCCCGGTGGAGATGCGGGAGGTGGACGTCTCCCGGCTGATGCAGGAGGTGGCGCACGAACTGGAGCCCCTGGCGCAGGATGCGGACATCTCGCTGGAGGCCGAGGTGGAACCCGGCGTGCAGATGAACGCGGACGCGTCGCTGCTGACCCGCCTGGCGGTGAACCTGCTGGGCAATGCCATTCGCTATGGGCGACGCGGCGGGCATGCATGGCTGAAGCTGACCGATGAGGCGGACGGCGTATGCTTGGCTGTGCGCGACGACGGCGTGGGCATGTCGCCGGAGGAACAGGAGCGCATGTGGGACCGTTTCTGGCGTGCAGACAGCTCGCGAAATTCGGAGGGAACGGGTCTGGGATTGGCGATCGCCCGGTGGATTATCGACCGGCATGGCGGGTCTGCCCAGGTGCGGAGCGCGCCCGGAAAGGGCACGGAAATCCGGGTGGTTTTTCCCCGAAAATAAATTTTGAATTTTCATTTTTCTTTCATCTTGCCTTGCTATACTCTGACCGTGCTCAAGAGAGCACACAGAAAGGAGCAAATGAAAGATGAAAAAGATGAGTATGATCCTGGCGGTCCTGGCTGCTATGATGATTGCCGGTGGCGCCCTGGCCCTTACCGATACCGAGGCGGAAACCGCCGCCCGCGCCTATGTACCCGCTGAGGCACAGCTGACCCGGTCCGAAATGGACGATGGCATGCATGAGCTTACCTTCCGTGTGGAGGCCACGGGTGAAAAGTACGAGATTCAGGTCAACCCCAACACCGGCGCGGTGGTCAAGATTGAAAGCGAACGCAAGAGCGCATCCAACGCCCGCTCCACGACGCTGACTGACGAGGCGGTGGCGTCCGCAGTCGAGGCGGCCTATCCCGGGGCCGAAATCATTCGCAAGGATGAGCAGATCGACGATGGCAACCACGAGATTGAGGTCTTTATCGTGACCGACGAGCTCTATGGCAAGCTGGATCTGAACGCCGAGACCGGCACGATTGTGGATCGTGAGCTCTATGTAGGCCAGTACACGGCGGACGGCATGATGACCGAAGAAGCGGCCCGCGCGCAGATCGCCACCCTGAAACCGGGCGCGGAGATTGTCAGGATCAAGCTGGACGAGGATGACGGCCGCTACTTCTGGGAGGGCGACGCCACCCTGAATGGCACCCGGTATGAGTTCTCCATCAACGCTACCACCGGCGACATGGTGGAGTGGGAACGCGACTGATCCGAAATCCCTTTCAAAAGGCATGCAGCACCGTATCCGATCCTTTTCGGATACGGTGCGCCTTTTTTATTTAGGAGACAAAGACGCGGCAGGTAGAAGCGCCGGCCTCCCCGGCATGCGCTCAAATGCGCCGGACGATCGCCCTACAGATTTTTTGGCCGCATGCCGATAACCGGTTGACAGATGAAAAAGTTGTGCTATCATCTTTTTAGTTGATATATCATCTTTCTTGAAAGGGAAGCAGAATGGACGTTACGCAGCGGAGAATCTCCATAATCGCGCGCGGCGTGGGCAGGTTTACCACGCGCACCATGCGCCGCGAGGGCATCGGAGCCTCAGAATTTGATCTCATTCAGGCGGTACGCTGCCATCCGGGCATTACGCAGGCGGAGGTATGTCAGCGCCTGGAGATTGATAAGGGCGCGGCGGCGCGGCAGTTTGCACGGCTGGAGGCCAAGGGGTATCTCCAGAGGGAAACCAACCCTGCCGACCGGCGCAGCCGCCTGCTCTATGCCACCCACAAGGCAGAGGAACTCAAGAATTCCAAGGCGCATCTGGAGGAGCTGTTCTATGAATGGCTGCTGGAGCCCCTGACCGCGCAGGAACAGGAGGAGCTGGCCCGTCTGCTGGCGGTTCTGGAGCCGCGCTGCCGCGAAGAATGGCGGGCTGGTTTTCCCAACGTAGAGGAGAGACTCGCCGCAGAAAAGGCGCAGGAGCAGGGAGGCAGTCCGGTATGAGGATGATTTTCCGCTACATGAAGGCTTATGCGCGCCGAATTGCCTCTTCCATGACGGTCAAGCTGCTGGGCGCGGTGACGGAGCTGCTGATTCCCTATATTCTGGAACACCTGATCGACGAGGTGGTGCCTTTGGGGCAAATGCGGCAGGTGATTCTCTGGGGCCTTCTGATGGTCGCCACCGCACTGGTCACCCGCCAGCTCAATGTCTGGGCCAACCGCATGGCGATTGACAACGCGCATAACGTGTCCTACGATATCCGTCAGGACCTGTTTACCAGGACGGCCAACCTTTCCGGCGCGCAGTTCGACGCCTTCGGTCTGCCCAGCCTCATCAGCCGCATGACCAGCGACAGCTACAACGTGCAGTCCTGCGTGCAGACCCTGCAAACCCTGTGCGTGCGTGTACCGATGATGCTTCTGGGCGGCATCTGTGTAACGCTGATGATGGACGCTGCGCTCTCGGCCATCCTGTGTGTGATGGTTCCCGTTTTGATCGTGGTCATCCTGTGCGTTTCCCGATATGGCATTCCGCTTTACCGCAAGGTGCAGGAGCGTCTGGACGATGTGGTGCGCGTGATGCGTGAGGATATCTCCGGCATTCGTGTGGTCAAGGCGCTTTCCAAAACCGAATATGAAAAGCGGCGATTCAGCCTGAGCAATGAGGCCATGACCCGGGCGGATATCAAGGCCAGCACCATCATGGCCATTCCCGGTCCGCTGATGCAGATGTGCCTCAACATCGGCCTTACGCTGGTAGTGTGGCTGGGGGCGGCAAGGGTGGACAGCGGACAGATCAAGCCGGGCGTGATCCTTGCATTCCTGACGTATTTCAACATGGTGCTGCAGGGCGTGATGGGCGTCAACCGCATCTTCATCATGGTCAGCAAGGCCAGCGCGTCGGCCAACCGCATCGCCCAGGTGCTGGAGATCGAGCCGGACCAGCGCGTTCTGGCCCCGGAGGAAGCCCGGACCCCCTCCGGCGACGAGTTCATTCGCTTTGAGCACGTCAATTTCAGCTACGGCGAGGCAACGGAGCATTCCCTGGCCGGCGGAGAACGGGAACAATGCCTCTATGACATCAACTTCGCCCTCAGGCGCGGCGAAAGCCTGGGCATCATCGGCCCCACCGGCTGTGGCAAGAGCACCATCATCAATTTGCTCATGCGCTTTTATGACGTGGAGGACGGCGGCGTGTTCGTGGACGGACGGGATGTGCGCACCTACGAAAAGGACGAGCTGCACCGAAAGTTTGGCGTGGTGTTTCAAAACGATATGGTGTTCTTCAACACCCTGCGGGAAAACATCCGCTTTGGACGGGATCTGGATGATACCGCGCTGACGCGCGCGGTAGAGGACGCGGTGGCCGCCGAGTACATTGATTCACTGGAGGAAGGGCTGGATTACCGGGCCGATATCAAGGGTGCGAACCTGTCGGGCGGGCAGCGGCAGCGGCTGCTGATTTCCCGCGCCCTGGCGGGAAATCCGGAAATCCTGATTCTGGACGATTCCTCCTCCGCTCTGGATTATAAAACGGACGCGGCTCTGCGCAAGGCGATTTTTGAGCATCACCGCGACTCCACCACCATCATGGTCGCTCAGCGCGTCAGCTCCATCCAGTCCATGACGCACATTCTGGTCATGGATAACGGCCGGTGCATCGGCTATGGAACCCACCAGGAGCTTCTCAAGACCTGCCCCGCCTATCTGGAGATCTATCAGACGCAGATGGGCGCGCTGGCGTAACGCGGAAGGGGGAGAGCGCAATGCCGCCAAGAGGGCTGGGAGCCAAAAAAGAACGGCCCAAGAATGCGAAGGGCACGACGCTTCGCATCCTGAAATATGTGATGAACTACCGCTATGTGGTGCTGGCGCTGCTTATGCTGACGGTGATCAGCAACTTGGGCAACCTGCTGGGTCCCACCTTTGCGGGCAAGGCCATCGGCGCGGCCGTGGGCAAGGGACAGGTGGACTTTGACACCGTGGCCTTTTACGCGGGCTGCATGCTGGCGGCCTATCTGCTGGGCAATATCATGTCCTTTCTGGCTACGCAGGGCATGATGCGCATGGGCAGGAGGGTAGCCCGGAAAATGCGGCAGGATGTGTTTGACAAGCTCATGGGCCTGCCGGTGAGCTACTTCGACCGCAATCAGGCCGGCGATATTATCAGCCGCGTCTCCTACGATATCGACGTGGTCACCACCAGCCTTTCCGCCGATTTGATTCAGATTCTGACCAGCGTGATCACGGTGGGCGGTTCGTTTTTGATGATGTGCCTCATCTCACCGGCCATGGTGCTGTGCCTGTGCGTAACGCTGCCGCTGGCGGTGCTGTTTACCCGTTACATGGGCAAAAAAACCCGTCCGCTCTATGCCAGGCGCAGCGCGGCCTACGGCAAGATGAACGGTTATGTGGAGGAGATGTTCTCCGGGCAGAAAACCATCCTCGCTTATGCCTATGAAGAGGATGTCTGCCAGGATTTCAGCACCATCAACCACGAAGCCGCCGATGCCTATCGCGATGCGGATGCCCTGGGCATGATTACCGGCCCCACGATCAACATGATCAACAACCTGGGGCTGTCCCTCATCGGCATGGTGGGAGCCGCCCTGTATCTGCTGGGCGGCGTGGGCATGGAGCAGATTTCGTCCTTCGTGCTCTACTCCCGCAAATTCTGCGGCCCGATCAACGAAATCGCCAACATCATCAATGAAATCTATTCTGCGCTGGCCGCGGCGGAGCGGGTTTTTACCCTGCTGGATCAGGCGGAGGAGCTGGCGGACGCGCCCGATGCGGAGGTGCTCACGCACGTGGAGGGCGCCGTGGAGGCCCGGCATGTCAGCTTTGGCTACATGCCGGGCAAAACCGTGCTGCACGATTTGAACCTCAAGGCCCAGCCGGGACAGACCATCGCCATCGTGGGCCATACCGGCGCGGGCAAGACCACCCTCATCAACCTGCTCATGCGCTTTTACGACGTGGACCGCGGACAGATTCTGGTGGATGGCCGCGATGTGCGCAAGGTGACCCGCGCGTCCCTGCGCCGGGCCTATGCGATGGTCCTGCAGGACACCTGGGTATTTGGAGGCACCGTCTTTGAGAACATAGCCTACGGCAAGGAGGGCGCCACGTTGGACGAGGTGGTGGCCGCGGCCAAGGCGGCCCGCATTCACAGCTACATCATGCGCCTGCCCAAGGGTTATGACACCGTCATCAGCGAGGACGGGGGCAACATCAGCAAGGGACAGAAGCAGCTGCTGACCATCGCCCGCGCCATGCTCTACGACACGCAGATGCTCATTTTGGACGAGGCCACCAGCAACGTCGATACCAACACCGAACAGAAGGTGCAAAAGGCCATGCAGGACCTGATGCGGGGAAAGACGTCCTTTGTGATTGCGCACCGCCTGTCCACCATCCAGCACGCCGACAGGATTCTGGTGATGGAGCATGGAGACGTGATGGAGCAGGGCACCCACGAAGAGCTGATGGCGCGGCGCGGAGTATACTACCGACTGTACGCCGCGCAGTTTGAATAGGGCTTCCGCGCGCCTGCAATCAAAAAAACACGCCCGGCCTCCCATCGGAAGGCCGGGCGTGTCGTAGGTTCTGCTTACAGGCTGTCCAGCGAGGCCTGCACCATTTCGCGCGTGGCATAGTTGAGGGGCGAAAAACGGCCCTTCAATGCCTTTTCCAGCTTCTCACGCGCCGCGTCCTTGTTGCCCTCCTCAATATCGTACTGGGCCAGGAAGTAGAGCGTGTCAATCTGCGTGGGCTTGAGCTCGATGGCCTTTTGGAAAAATTCGCGGGCCTTGGCCTTGTCGTTGCCCAGGCGGTAATAGGTCTGGGCCAGGTTGTCCAGGGTGATGCTGTCCTCGTCGTCGTAGTCGTACGCCTCGGTGTTGAAGGCCAGCGCCTTTTCGTAGTCGCCCGCCTCCACGTAAAGGTAGCCCAGCGTTTCATACACCAGACCGCTGGGTTGCTTGGCGTGCTGGCGCTCCAGAAGCTCAATTCCCTTTTGCAGCTCGCCCATCTTGTATACGCAGGAGGCGTAGTCCACATACAGCTGACAGCGAAGGTTGTCGGCCATGGGGTACCTTTGGATTTTCACCAGAAGATCGCGCGCCTCCTGATAACGTCCTGCCCGGATGAGCAGCACAACATAGGTTAAAATGTAGCGCACGTCCTGAAGCCCTTCATCAATGGCCTCCTTGTACAGACGCATTGCGCCTTCCGTATCGCCCTTGGACAGCTTGGAAGCGGCGCTGCGGGCTTTGAAAATGGTCATGATTCCCATGAGGACGGTTCCTCCTTTTTGGTTGATGTGGCGCATGGGGCGCAAAGCTTGCGCCGTAAACGCGCATAACGGTATTGTAGCGCAACTTGGCGGGCTTGTACAGCCTCCGAGCGAAAAAGGCCGGGTTCCGACAAAAGAAGCAGCGCCTGGCGCGTGTAGGTAAGCGCCTGAGCGGGATTATGCAGGCGGTGCTCATAGAGCTTGGCCAGCGCCTCGCAGGCGGATACGGGGTCGTCGCCCCGGCGCAGCATGGTTTCGTACAGGCGGATGGCGGCGGTCACGTCGCCCGCGCGCCGCCGCTCCCGCGCCAGCGCGTGATAGGCCTCGGCGCGCGTGTCGCCGCGGGCGCACAGGCGGTAGCATTTGACCGCTTTGGCCGTATCGCCCCGCTTTTCCAGCGAGCGGGCCAGAGAGAGCAGGTCCTGGCCGCTTTCCACCGTTTCGGGGCAGTCCACCTGCCCGCACAAGAAGCACAGGAGCTGCGCCAGGCTTACGATGTCCTGCCGGTTATGCGCAAGGATGCGCTCGATGGGCGCGAAGTCGCCGTCGCGCAGGTAACGGAAATAGGTTTGCGGCACCTCGGCGCCGGGCAGATCGTCCTCGCGCTTTACATGCAGAAGCTGCTCCTCCAGGTTGGCCAGATTGCAGCGCTTCAAGCGAAGCTTCCACAGCCTGCGCGCGGGGTAGAGCACATCGGCATGCACGGAGGGCAGACGTGAGGGAAGGCGGTTCATCACAAAGCGCGAGGCGAGCAGCGGCGCGTCAAAGGTGCGCCCGTTGAACGTACATAGCACGGAAAAGCGCCCCGCCACCGACGAGACCGTGCGCAAAAGCTCGCTCTCCTGCCCGTAATCGCGCATGAGCACCTGCTCCACTGCGAAATCCCTGCCCGTAAAATACCCCATGCCCACCAGAAACGCAACCGTGCCCGCTCCTCCGGCCAGCCCCGTGGTTTCGGTGTCCAGAAAGAGGATATCCTCCGGGCGAAGATCCGACGGAAAGGGAAAGCCGAAGGCGCTTTCCATCACGGCCGGGGTCAGGTGGCGAAGGTCGGTGAAGATGGGCAGCGAAAACGTTGCCTGCGAGCGGTAGCAGCCTTCCTGTGCCCCGCGCGCGGCGGGGGCAGGGCGCCTGGGGGCTGCGTCCAGCATGCGCAGTTTGCTCAGAAGATCCGCCATCAGGCAAGCAGCTCCTTTAGAATGGCAATGGCGTCCGCCTTGCCGTGCTCGCCCACCTGGGAAACGGGCCCAACGCAGCTGGGGCAGCCGGATTCGCACCCGCAGCTCCGGGCAATGTCCAGCGCGTGCTCCAAAAGCAGCTCCTGCATGTGATAGGCCTTTTCGCTCAGCCCCACGCCGCCGGGATAGGTGTCGTAGAGGAACAGGGTGGGCTTGTCGGTGATGGGGGCCTTGACCTGATACACCACGTTGATATCGCGCGGGGCGCACATCAGGTACAGCGGCGCGACGATGGAGAGCAGATTTGCCACGCCCACCAGCGCGCCCTGCAGCGCGTCGTTGCCATAGCGCAGGATGAGGCTGTCGGGTAAAGTCCACCACACGCCGACGGTGTGCAGGTCGGTCTGGGGCAGGCGCACCTCGCCAAAGCCCACGCTTTCGTGGGTGTCCAGCTTGAATTTCTTGAACATCTTGACGATTGTGCTCACCCGCAATTCGCCCAGGGCCACGTCTCCTCCGCAGGGCAGAGGCTTGTGCTCCAGATCGTCCAGAATGTGCAGGCTTACGTTGAGATCCGCATCGGTGTAGTAATCCACGTCCACGGCGCGGATGTAGGCCTTGCAGGCGGCAAGGTCCAGCTTTTCTACCTGGAACATGCGCGCGTCGTGCATATAGATGGCGTTTTCATGCAACAGCATGGGCACGGTGAAGCGGTCCATCTCGCCCACCACGCGGTGATGGGCGGGGTTGGTGATGTCGATGATGACGAAGTTTTCCGTGCGCGCGCTGCGCAGGCTGATTTCGCCGGAGGGCAGCTCCTCCTCCATCCAGTAATACTTGCCATCCACATGGCGCAGAATGTTGTTTTCCGTCAGGTATTCGAGGTACTGCGCCGTGTCGGGCAGGCCGCCGAAACGCTCGCCCTCCTCAAAGGGCAGTTCGTAAGCGGCGCATTTGATGTGGGAAAGCACAATGTAGAGGTTATTGGGCTGCACCAGCGCATGCTCCGGCGAGGCGCGGAAGAAATAGTCGGGGTTCTGGATCACATACTGGTCCAGCGGAGCGGAGGAGGCCACCAGAATGGTCAGCGCCGTGTCCTTGCGCCGTCCGGCGCGGCCCGCCTGCTGCCAGGTGCTGGCGATGGTGCCGGGATAGCCGCACAGCACGCACGCCGTGAGGGAGCCGATGTCGATGCCCAGCTCCAGCGCATTGGTGGACACGACCATGTCCACCTCGCCCGCTCGCAGGCCGTGCTCGATTTCGCGACGCTCGGAGGGCAGATAGCCGCCCCGGTAGCCCCGCACACGGCCGGAAAAGCCGTAGGCGGTACGGGCGCATTCCTTGAGGTGCCGGGTGATGACCTCCACCTGAATCCGGCTTTTGCAAAACACGATGGTGGGAATATCATTTCGCAAAAGCCCTTCGGCGATGCGCCGGACCTCGTTGACCACGCCGCGGCGAATGCCCAGCTGGCGGTTGACCACGGGCGGGTTGTAAAACACAAAATGCCGCTCGCCCATGGGCGCGCCGTTTTCGGTGACGGCGGCGATTTCCCGCCCGGTCAGCTGGGAGGCCAGCTCCACGGGGTTGGCGATGGTGGCGCTGCACAGGATGAAGCGCGGGTGGCTGCCATAGAACGCGCACAGGCGCATCAGGCGGCGGAGCACGTTGGCCAGATGGCTTCCGAACACGCCGCGGTAGGTGTGCAGTTCGTCGATGACGATGTATTCGAGATTTTCAAACAGCTTGACCCATCGGGTATGGTGGGGGAGGATGTTGGCGTGCAGCATGTCCGGGTTGGTGACCACGATGTGGCCCGCCTCCCGGATGGCCTTGCGCGCGGCGGCCTGGGTATCGCCGTCGTAGGTATAGGTTTTGATGTCCACCCCCAGGGCCTCGATCATGTCGTAGAGGCCGCTGACCTGATCGGCCGAGAGCGCCTTGGTAGGAAAGAGGTACAGGGCGCGCGCGTCGTTGTTTTTCAGGATGGCGGATACCACGGGCAGGTTGTAGCACAGGGTCTTTCCGCTGGCGGTGGGGGTGACCACCACAAAGTCGCGCCCCTCCTGCGCCAGGCGGAAGCACTCCGCCTGGTGGCAGTACAGCCGGTGGATGCCGCGCGCACGAAGCACATCGCAAAGGCGCGGGTCCATATCGTCCGGCAGGGGCTCATAGCGGCCCTCCGTGGCGGGCAGAGTGCGCCATTCGGTCACGCAGTCCATAAAGGCGCGGTCGGTCCGCAGGCGGCCGATGAGCTGGTCAAGGTTCATGGAAACAGCTCCTATCCGGGTACAATGGGCAAAGACGATCAGCGGCTGGCGGCCAGTTCAATCAGGTCGCGGAAGCCGTCGGTCATTTCCTCGGTGCCGTCCATCAAGGTCCACATGGCTTCCGCGCCGGGGATGGATTCGATCAGCGCGCGGCTTTCCTCGTAAGGCAGCAGAAAGGCCGTGGTGGAGAGAAAATCGCCCAGGGCGGAATCGGGGTGCAAAATGGTTACCGCGTGCATGTGCGCGGCAGGATAGAGGGTTTCAGGGTCGATCAGGTGGTGGTAGCGCACGCCGTCCACGGTGTAGTAGCGCTGGTAGTCGCCGCTGGTAACCACAGACAGGTCTGTTGCGCCCAGCGTTTCACGGGTGCTGACGCCATCCAGGTCCTCTACGCCCACCACCCAGAAATCGCGTCCGTCCAGCGGCTTGCCCCCGCAGACCACGTTGCCGCCCGCATTGAGCAAAAACGAATCCAGCCCGTTTTCCCTGAGGGTGTCGCTGGTCAGCTGCGCAGCGTAGCCCTTGGCCACCGCGCCCACGTCCAGCGACAGGGCGGGGTCCTCAAAATAGACCGTGCCCGCTTCCTCGTCCAGAATGACCTGATCGTAATCCATGTGCTGCGCGGCCTCCTGCAAGGCGGCTTCATCGGGGAGAACGGTTCCGTCCTCGCGCGCGTCATGCCACAAATCCAGCACGGCTCCCATGGCGGGGTTGAGCACGCCGCCGTAGGCCTGCCGCCACTGACGCACGCTGAGAAGCAGGTCCATCAGCTCCGGCTCCGCGGGTACGGGCGCTTCAGCCGCTCCCTGATTGACGGCATAGAGGTTGTTGACCCCCTCGTAGGCGTTGTACTTGTCAAAGATGCGGTGGTAGCGCATCATTTCGCTTTCCACCAGTTTGGCGTAGGTTTCAAATTCTGCCTGATCGCGGGCATAGGCGGTGAAAATGATCACCGTATCGAAGCAGCCGAAGAAGGTATAACGGTACTTCTGATAGGTTTCGGCGCCGCTGGCGGCGCAGGACGCGGTCAGCAGCAGAACGGCAATGAGCATGCAGGCCAGAATGCGTTTCATTCGGGTCACCTCCGGGTCTTAAAAGGGCAGACCCCTGTAGGAAGGTCTGCCCTTGTAGGGAAAACGGGGAACGCGGCTTACTTGGCGGCCTCGTAGATGGCGTTCAGGGCCTCAAGGACCGCATTGGTGGTGATGGTGGCGCCGGAAATGGCTTCTACATCGCCGTCGGCGAGCGGCAGAGTCTTATCCACAAACTGGAGCTGGAACATGGGGTCCAGCGCCTTGGCACCCAGGCCGTCGGTCTCGGCGAACTGGTCGTCACCGATTTTGATGGACTTGATGGTGAGGCCGTCGAGCGTGACCTGCACGGCTACGGGGCCGGTAAAGCCCTGCGCGGAGGCGGACCACACGGTGCCCTCGTTGACCACTTCGCCCTCGGCCACGGGGGCATCGGTGGCGGCGGGCGCTTCGGTAGCTTCAGGCGCTTCGGTCGTCTCGGGCGCTTCGGTCGTCTCGGGCGCTTCCGTGGCTTCCGGCACGTCCGCGGCGGCGGGCGCTTCCGTAGCTTCGGGAGCGCCGGTGTCTGCAGCCTCGTAGATGGCGTTCACAGCGTCCAGCACCGCATTGGTGGTAATGGTCGCACCGCTGATGGCGTCGATATCGCCATCCTTGAGCGGCAGGGTTTTGCCCACGAACTGATCGGTAAACTCGGCATCCTTGGCTTTGGCGCCCAGGCCGTCGGTTTCGGCAAACTGGTCGTCGCCGATTTCGATGCTCTGGATGGTCAGGCTATCATCCAGGGTCAACGTTACGGCCACGGGGCCGGCGAAGCCCTGCGCACTGGCCGTCCAGGAGCCGTTGCCATCGGTGGTGGCAGCCACGGAGGTGGACACCGTCGCGGCGTCGTCCGTCTGCGTTTCGGACTCGGCGGCAGGCGTGGGCAGGGGCTGCGGCTCGTCGGGGGTATCGTCGGTCGCGGCCTGATAGATCGCGTCGATGCCGTCCAGCACGGCGGTGGTGGTCATGGTCGCGCCGCTGATGCCGTCCACATCGCCGTCCTTAAGCGGCAGGGTCTTGCCGATGAACTGCTCCTGGAACGCGGGCTCCAGCGCCTGCGCGCCATAGCCCTCGGTCTCGGCAAACTGATCGTCGCCGATCTGGATGCTCTGGATGGTCAGGTTGTCGTCCAGGGTCAGAGCCACCATCACGGGGCCGCCGAAGCCCTTGAAGGCCGCGCGCCAGGTGCCGTCCTCATAGAGCTGGGCGACGGGCGCTTCCTCCTCGGCGGGAGCAGCAGTGGAGGCCTCGCCGGTCAGCTGAGCGTAGACGGTGTTGATGGCGTTAACCACGGCGGTGGAGGTGACGGTCGCGCCGGAGATGGCGTCGATGTCAGAAAGCGTCAGCGGGGGCTTCATACCGATGAACTGAGACGAGAAGCTGTCCTCAAGGGCTTTCTTGCCGTAGCCTTCGGTTTCGTTGAAATAATCGTCGCCAATGGTGATGGAGGAGATGGCACCGCTGGCGTCCAGCTCAAGGGTGACGGCCACGGGGCCGCCGAAGCCCTGCGCGCTGGCGGTATTGGGCGATCCGCCGCCGCTGAGGTCGGAGATATACTTGCCCGCCAGGTTGATACCGCCGTTGACAGCGGAGGAAGTGCGGGTCGCGCCGGAAATGGCGTCGATGGTGTTTTCACCCTTGGGTTCGTTCCCCTTAACCAGGGTGAGGGGCACCTTCTTGCCGATGTACTGCTGGGTAAACGCGGGCTCCTTGGCCAAAGCGCCCAGGCCCGGCGTTTCGCTGAAGTTCTCGCCGCCCACGTCAACGCCGGTGATCACGCCGTCCATATCCATGCCCAGCGTGACCACGACTTCGCCGCCGTAGCCGTTCACAGTGGTTTGAATGACATATCCCACAGGTTCGCCGGAGGCATCCAAGCCCTGGTATACACTGTCCATGTTGCTGCCTTCGGTAACCTCCATGGGCTCAAAGCTGGAGGCAATGGGAAGCATGCGGGTGCGGGTTTCTTCCGCGGCACGCTGGCTGTTTTGCTGGATGGGGTCCTTGGTCAGCAGATTGAAGCTGGCAAGAAGCAGCGCCGAGACGAGGCATATCACCACCAGTGGCACCATATCCCGCATGTATTTCTTGCTCATAATGGGTACTCCTCCTTACATTTCTCTATGTGCTCTTTTGTTACCTTCGCTTGTGTACCCTCGGGCGCAGGCCGTTGGGCGCAGAAAAAGGCCCCTCGCCACGCGGGTGAGAATCTCCGGGAAGCCGCAGCCGCCGGGCGGGATGATTTCCTTAATGATGTTGGAATTGCACACTGCCCCCTTTAGGCAATAGGTTTTTTCAATCTATTATATAGCATGAACGGGTAAATAAGCAAGAACCAACGCAAAGGATTTTTTCAAACCGGGGCGGAAAAAAAGGGGAACGCGCTCCAAACGGGGCGCGTTCCCCACCGAACACGGCTTACGCTTCCAGCGTAGGCGCAGGCTGAGCAGGCGTTTGCGGCAGGAGCTTTCGGAAGGCGATGTGCTTGTTATCATCCACGTACAGCTGCACCTGGTCGCCCAGGGCAATTTTACCGGCGATGATTTCCTCGCTCAGCGCATCTTCCACGCTTCTCTGAATGGTGCGGCGCAGCGGGCGGGCGCCATAGTTGGGGTCATAGCCCTCCTCCGCCAGCAGGGCGATTACGTCGTCTCCGTAGCTGAGCTTCATGCCGCGCTGGGCAAGCCTCTTGGACACGCTGCCCAGCATGAGGCCCGCGATGCGGCGGATGTCGTCCGGCTCCAGCGCGTGGAACACGATCAGGTCGTCGATACGGTTGATAAATTCCGGACGGAAGGTATCCTTCACCTCAGCCATCACGCGCTCTTTCATGGCCTCGTAGTCACGGGTGGTTTCCACGCTGCCGCCAAAGCCCAGCGAGCGCTTGGAGGTGATGGTGCTGGCACCGGCGTTGGAGGTCATGACGATGATGGTGTTTTTGAAGTTGACCACGCGTCCGTTGCTGTCGGTGAGGCGGCCGTCGTCAAGGATTTGCAGAAGGATGTTGAATACATCCGGGTGCGCTTTCTCCACCTCGTCAAAGAGCACCACGCTGTAGGGCTTGTTGCGCACCTTCTGGGTGAGCTGGCCGCCCTCCTCGTAGCCCACGTAGCCCGGAGGGCTGCCCACGAGGCGGCTGACGCTGTGCTTCTCCATGTATTCGCTCATATCGATGCGGATCAGGGCGTTTTCGTCGTCGAACATCACTTCGCCAAGGGCGCGGCACAGCTCGGTCTTGCCCACGCCGGTAGGCCCAAGGAAGATGAACGAGCCAATGGGCCGCTTGGGGTCCTGCAGGCCCGCGCGGGCACGGCGAAGCGCCCGGCTGACTGCGCTGATGGCCTCATCCTGGCCCACGACGCGCTTGTGCAACAGCTCCTCCATATGGAGCAGGCGCTGGCTTTCGTCCTCCGTCATCTTCTTGACCGGCACGCCCGTCCAACTGGCCACAATCTGGGCGATATCCTCCTCGGTGACCACGTCGTGGCTGTTGTTTTTGCGCTCCTCCCAGGCCGCTCGCTTCTGGGCGATGTCCTGACGCAGCTTTCGCTCCTCGTCCCTCAGGCTGGCGGCCTTTTCAAAGTCCTGATGAGCGATGGCTTCCTTCTTTTCATTTTGCAGGGCCTTGAGGCGGTCCTCCTGCTCCTTGACGTCGGGCGGGGCGGTGAAGCTGTGCAGCCGCACGCGCGAGGCGGCCTCGTCCATCAGGTCGATGGCCTTGTCGGGCAGGAAACGGTCGCTGATATAGCGGTCGGACAGGCTGACGGCGGCCTGAAGCGCCTCGTCGGTGATTTTTACCTTGTGATGCGCCTCGTAGCGGTCGCGCAGGCCCTTGAGAATGGCCAGCGCCTCTTCGGGCGTGGGCTCGCCTACCTTGACAGGCTGGAAGCGGCGCTCCAGCGCGGCGTCCTTTTCAATGTTCTTGCGGTATTCGTCCAAGGTGGTCGCGCCGATGCACTGCAGCTCGCCGCGGGCGAGAGCGGGCTTGAGGATGTTGGCGGCGTCCATGCTGCCTTCGGCCTTGCCGGCGCCCACCAGCGTGTGGAACTCGTCGATAAAGAGAATCACGTTCCCCTGTTTCTTCACATCCTTGATGGTATCCTTGAGCCGCTCCTCAAACTCGCCCCGGTACTTGCTTCCGGCGATCATGCTGCCCAGGTCCAGGGACAGGATGCGCTTGCCGGTAAGGGTTTCGGGAACCTTGCCGGCCACGATCATCTGGGCCAGGCCCTCCACCACGGCGCTTTTGCCCACGCCCGGCTCACCGATGAGCACGGGGTTGTTTTTGGTGCGGCGGCTCATGATCTGCATGATGCGTTCAATTTCCGTGCTGCGGCCAATCACCGGGTCCAGCTCGCCGTCCTGCGCAGCCTTGGTCAGGTCGCGGCTGTATTTTTCCAGCACGCTGCCTTCGGCCTTTCCTTCCTCGCCCTCGGGCGCGGAAACATCCTCGCCGCCGTCGGGCTGGGATTTGACCAGCGCCTCCAGAATCTTCTGCTGCATCGCCTGCGTATCCACGCCCATGCTGCGAAGCAGGCTCACGGCCACGCCTTCGCCCTCCTTGAGCAAAGCCAGCCAGAAATGCTCCGTGCCCACAAAGCTGTGGTGCAGCTTGCGGCTTTCCATAATGCTGCTTTCCAGAATTTTTTTGCTGCGCGGGGTCAGCTCCAGCATGCCGCCGGACTGAACATTGCCCTCGCCCAAAAGCGCGCGCACACGCTCAAGAACCGTATCATAGTTGACATCCGCGGGCAGCACATCGGCTACCACGGGACCGGGCTCCTTCAGCAGGCCCAAAAGAATATGCTCCGTCCCCACATAGGGCTGGTGCAGCAGCACCGCCGCCTGCTGGGCGGCCGCCACGGCACGCTGAGCCCGCTGGGTAAAGCGTCCGAAAATTGCCATATCAGAACCTCCTAAACGTTGGTTTCAAGGGTTTTGCGGATAATATCGCAGCGCGCGGCGTCCGCTTCTTCGCCGGGCGCGGTCTCCTGAGCGTAGCGCCGGGCATGCGCGTCCTGCGCCACAGTGAGCAGATCATCCGCCGCGGCGAGGCTCACGGGCAAAAGTCCCATGGCCGCGCCCAGACGCAGATGGCTCCAGTGGAGCATGAATTCCTTTTCATCCATGCGCAGGGCATAGCGCAAAAGGCCGTAGCTGCGCAAAAGCGCGTCCCTGAGGTCCATGGGCTGTTCCTTCAGGCATCGCGCGCGCAGCGACAGCTCCATGTCGATCAGCTGACGGACCACGGCGGTTACCGCTTCGATGATCTCCTCCTCGGTGCGGCCCAGGGTGACCTGGTTGCTCACCTGGTAGAGATCGCCCAGAGCCTCGCTGCCCTCGCCATAGATCCCGCGGGTGGTCAGGCCCAGCTTTGCCACGCTCTGATTGACATTGCCCATCTGCTTATAGCGGGTCAGCATGGGCAGATGCAGCATGACAGAGGCACGCATGCCCGTGCCGGTGTTGGTGGGACAGGAGGTAAGATACCCCAGCTGGGGATCAAAGCTGAAGGTGCATACCGCCTCCAGACGTCCTTCCACGCCGAAAGCCACGTTCGCCGCAGTTTCCAGATCCAGGCCCGATCCAATGGCCTGAATGCGCAGGTGATCCTCCTCGTTGATCATGACGCTCACGCGCCGGTCCTGCCGGATCAGCGCGGCGCCGGTTTCGGCCCGCTCCACAAGGTCGCGGCTGATCAGGTGCTTTTCCACCAGCTTGAGCCGCTCGACATCGGGCAGATCGCGCATGAGGTACAGGTCATAGTTTTCTTCCCCGCCGCAGAGAGCGGCCTGCGCCCGCTCAATGCACAGCCGGGCATTTTCCGGCCGGTTCCAGTTGAGGAAGGGAAGATCAAAATAGTTTCGGGCAAGCCTCACCCGGCTGGAAACGACCACATTGACCGCCGAATCGCTCATGGTTGCGCCGCCCCGCTTTCTTCGGCGAGCTTTCGCAACTCGTCACGGTATTTTGCCGCGTCCTCAAAGTTTTCACTTGCCACAGCCTCATCCATTTTCTGGCGAAGCTCGTTGACCCGCGCCGCGCGTTCGTCTTCCGGCGAAGGCCTGAAAGCGGCGGGCCTGCGTCCGGCATGCTGCGCACGGCCATGAATCCGCTGCAAAAGGGGCTTCAACTGATCGGAAAAGTCCCGGTAACACTGGGCGCAGCCCAGTCGGCCCGTGCGCTCAAATTCGGCGTAACTCAGCCCGCAGCCGGAGCATACGGCGGTGTGCTCCTCCATCTTCTGGCCGCTGCCGAGCACGGAGAGCACAGAGCTCAAAAAGCCTTGAATATCGCCGCTTACAAGGCTGAATTGCATTTTTTTCATGCATTCGGGGCAAAGCCGCCGCGTGGTGACCTCGCCGCCGGCGGAAACGGTGATGGCTACCGTCGCCTGATTCTTGCCGCATTCCTCACAAAGCATGAATGTCCCTCCTTTGGGCTATTGATCCTTGCCCTTTCGGGCAACCTCCAGTAGCATGTTTTTCAGAATCCGGGCGCGAAGAGCGTCCTTCATTTCCGCCGAGAGCGGAAGGCTCAGCGCCTGGGGCGAAAGCGCCGCGTTCATCATGGCCGCCTCGCCCTTGGTGACCACCTCGCGCTCCTGCAGCTGCTGCACCAGGTGCGAAGCCGCCAGCGCGTCGATGGAATCACCCACCCGCTGATGAAGCAGGTACAGCAGGTGCTCGCTGGTATCCTGCGCCATGCGGAAGATGCGGATGTATCCGCCGCCGCCCCGTCGGCTTTCGATGATGTAGCCGTGGTCGGGCGTGAAGCGGGTGGCCAGCACATAGTTGATCTGCGAGGGCGCACAATTAAAATATTCAGCAAGCTCGTTGCGCTTGAGTTCGACTTCGGGCGCTTCCTGGGTAAGCATGGTTTTGATAAATTGCTCTATTGCATCGCTTAATCGCATAAAAATCCTCCTTTCGTCAAAGAATATTGACCATCTTTGACCATCACATTGTATCACGGACCTGTGTGAAATGCAATGGCAGAGGAAGGTTTTTTACATAAAACGACCCTCCGCGTATGCGAAGGGCCGCTCTTTCATGGGGCAGGGCGTCACTGTGCGCCGTAACCGGTGGCGTAATCCAGCAGATCCTTCCAGAGGGGATGGTTTCGGTCCAGCACCAGCACGCTGTTTTCATCCAGCGCGCTTTCCAGCGCCTGGAGCGAACGCCAGTAGGCATAGAACTCCTCGTCCACGCTGTAGGCGGAGGCGTAGATTTCCAGCGCGGCTGCGTCGCCCTCACCGCGGATGAGGCCGGCCTCGCTCACGGCGTCGGCCTCGATTCTGCGGGCTTCCAGATCGGTTGTGGCCACGGCCTTGAGGTATTCCTCCTGCCCCTCGCTGCGCAGCTGCTGGGCCACCTTGGCGCGGTCGGCCTGCATGCGGGCGTAGGTGCTTTCGATGTTGGCGGTGGGCAAAATGGTGCGGTGCACCTGTATGTCCTTGACCTCGATGCCGCGGGGAGCCATGTCCTCGTTGATGGTTTTCAGGCCCTGAGCCAGCGCGGCGTTGAGGGCGTCCTTGTTGCTGACGAAGTCGTCGCCCGTCAGACGGTTGATGGCCTGCACAATGACCGGGTGAATCAGGTTATCCAGCTGGTTTTCGGCGCTGGTCATGCTGCCCAGCTTCAGGCTGAACAGCGCGGGGTCGGCGATGCACCACTGGGCGTAGGTTTTCACATAGTACTGCTTCTTTTCGGCGGTGTTGACCACCTCGCTGTCGCTGACGTAGGTGTAGAGGCGCGAAGGATACTTCTGCACCGTGTCCAGAAACGGCACCTTGAAGTGAAGGCCGCTGCCGGTGAGGAGCCTGACATCGTCGCTCATGGTAATTTCGCCGGCCAGCACGTCCGCGTAATCCTGATGGAAGGTGTTGTCGCCGTTGAGGATGACGCGCTTGATGACGCCGAAGCGGCTCACAAACGCCTGCTCGGCCTCGCCCACCACAAAGAAGCACTGGCTAAACACGATCAGCACCGCCAGCACGATCCCCCCGATGACCGCCCAGCGGGTCATGTCGGAGCGCAGCTTGCGCTGGCGTGCGGCCTTGTCAAAGTCATAAGCCTGTCCGTTCATGCTCACACGCTCCCTTCCGGCGCGGCGGTGGCTCCGGCCGCGCTGCCTGCGGTCTGGTCAAGGTCGAGAATTTTCAAAACGCCGCTGTCCGGCTCGGCCACGATGACGCGGCCGGTGTTTTGCAAAACACGCTCCATGGTTTCGATCAGAAGGCGCGTGCGGGTGATCTGCGGCGCGGCCTTGTACTTTTCGTACACGGCCTGGAACACCGCCGCCTCGCTCTCAGCCGCGGCGATGGTTTCGGCCTTGTAGGCCTCGGCCTCCTGCAGGGTCTGGTAGGCTGTGGAGCGCGCCGTGGGCAGTACCTCGTTGGCGTACTTTTCGGCCTCGTCCAGGCGCTTGGTCTTTTCGTTTTTGGCGTTGTTCACATCCTCGTAGGCGGCGGATACGGCCGCGGGCACGGTGATGTTCTGAATGCGCACGTCGTTGATCTTGACGCCCATTTCGTAGGTGTCGATCAGGGCCTGGAAATCCGGCAGCACCTGCCGCTCGATTTCTTCCTTATTCAGCAGGGCATCATCCAGCGGACGGTTTTGGATGTTGCGCCGGATGATGGCCTCAAAGGCCAGCTGCAAAGTGCCCTCCGGGTCGTCCACGTCAAAATAATACTGCTTTACATCACGAATGGTGTACTGGTAGATGGCTTCGATGGACACGATGCTGTTGTCGTTGGTGAGCATCACGCTTTCGTCCTGCTCGTCGGCGTAGGTGGCCGCCGTGCCCGCCGTGCCTGTGCGCGTGGTGCGGAAGCCGTATTCCTTGGTGTGGATGGTGGTTACGCTTTCGGAAATCACGCTCTGGATGAGCGGGATTTTCCAGTACAGGCCGGGGCCCTTGGTATCGGTCACGCGACCGAAGGTGAGCACGAGCGCCTCCTCGCCCTGGCCCACGCGGTAGAAGCTGGTAGCCGCCAACGCGCCCAGCGCCACCACCGCTGCAAGCACGATGACGCCGGTCTTTTTCCATTTTGTTTTCATGGTGTCTGAAAAACTCCTTTCCTCCCTGCCGGTTTTGGCATATGTATCATAGCATAATAGCCGGCTTTTTGGACGGGATGGCGCTTCAATCATACATTCTGCACGCTCAAAGCCGCAGACGGAAACGTTTTGGCATTGTAAGCGGGCGGCGGTTCGTGCTATAATCTCCCCATGCCAATGTTTAGGAAAGGAACGTGTGCGTATGAGCGACCGCATTCTCGGCGTGATTTTTGATCTGGACGGTGTGATTGTATCGACCGACAACTGCCACTATCTGGCCTGGAAACGCATGGCCGACGAGGAAGGCATCTATTTTGACCGCACCATCAACGAGCGCCTGCGCGGGGTCAGCCGCATGGAGAGCCTGGACATCATCCTTGAGCGCGCCCAAAGGCCCTATACCGATGAAGAAAAGCAGGCCATGGCCGCGCGCAAGAATGCATATTATGTGGAGCTGATTGGAAGCCTGACCCGTGCGGACATTCTGCCCGGCGCGCTGGATACGCTGAGCTATCTCAAGGAGCGGGGCGTGAAGGTGGCCATCGGCTCCTCCAGCAAAAACACGCCCATCATCCTTCGCCAGATCGGGCTGGAAAACGCCTTTGACGCCGTGGCCGACGGCAACGCCATCACCCACAGCAAGCCCGATCCGGAGGTGTTTGTGCTGGCGGCGCGGCTTTTGGGGCTGGAGCCCAAAAACTGCCTGGTGGTGGAGGACGCGGACGCGGGCATTGAGGCGGCTGTGGGCGGCGGCATGCGCGCGCTGGGCGTGGGATCGGCGGCGGGCAACCCCGCGGCTGCGTTCCACGCGCCCGACCTTGCGCATGCGGATTTTGCCGCGATTCTGGGCTGATCACAGGAGGTTAGAACATGTTGGAACCATCCCTTGTGCGTGACGTGCTGGACGCCGCACTGGCGACCGGCGGCGATTTTGCCGAGCTGTTTATGGAGGACCGGCGGGATACGTCGCTCGTTTTGCAGCTGAACCGGCTGGAAACGGTCAATTCCGGACGCATCCACGGCGCGGGCGTGCGCGTGTATGTGGGCTTGAATGCCATCTACGCCTATACCAACGACACCAGCCGGGAGGGGCTGATCGCCTGCGCCCGGCAGGCGGCCAGCGCCGTGAGGGAGCGGGGGCGGGAGCTTGCCGCCTGCGCGGAGCTGACCCTTTCGCCCGTGGGGGACGCGCACCCCGTAAAGCTGCTGCCCTCCCGCACCGACACGCGCCGCAAGGCGGACATCCTGCGCGCCGCCAACGCCGCCGCGCGCGAGGCCGGGGAGGAAATCGTGCAGGTGGTGTGCACCTACCGCGACAGCGAGCAGGACGTGCTCATCGCCAACAGCGAGGGCCGCTTCGTGACCGACCGGCGCGTGTACACACGCCTTGGATGCCAGGCGGTGGCGGGCAACGGCACGGAAAACCAGTCCGGCTTTGAGGGCCCCGGCGCGCTGATGGGCTTTGAGCTGTTTGAAAGCCGGGTGGACCCGGCGCGGGTGGGGCGCGAGGCGGCCCGGACCGCGATCGAGATGCTGCATGCGCCGGTGTGCCCGTCCGGGGTGATGCCGGTGGCCATCGGCAACGGCTTTGGCGGCGTGATTTTCCACGAGGCGTGCGGCCACGGGCTGGAGGCGACCAGCGTGGCCTTCGGCACGAGCGTGTTTTGCGGTAAGCTGGGTGAGCAGATCGCTTCGCCCTGCGTGACCGCCGTGGACGACGGCACGCTGCCGAACGAATGGGGCAGCGAAAACGTGGACGACGAGGGCACGCCCACCACGAAGCTGGTGCTGATTGAAAACGGCGTGCTGAAAAACTACATGATCGACCGCCTGAACGGCAGGCGCATGGGCATGCCGCCCACCGGCAGCGCCCGGCGCGAGAGCTACGCCTACGCGCCCACCTCGCGCATGCGCAACACCTACATCGCCGCCGGGAGCGACGATGAAAAGGAGATCATCTCCTCCATGGGCGACGGGCTGTACGCCGCCAGGATGGGCGGCGGGTCCGTCGATCCCGCCACGGGCGAATTCAACTTCGCCGTGCAGGAGGGGTATCTGGTAAAAGACGGCAAGATCACCACGCCCGTGCGCGGCGCGAGCCTGATTGGCAAGGGCGCGGATATTCTGATGAAGATCGACCGCGTGGGGCGCGATATGCGCATGGCGCAGGGCATGTGCGGAAGCCTCAGCGGCAGCGTGCCCACCAACGTCGGCCAGCCGATGATTCGCGTATCGTCCATCACGGTGGGCGGGCGCGCGTAAGGGAGGCGAAGCGGAATGCAGGATTTTGTAAAGCAGCTGATGGAGGCGGCCAAGGCCGCCGGCATTGAGGAATGCGAGGCGTATGTGTCCTCGCGCGACAGCTTCCGGGCCATGACCACCGAGGGCGAGGTGGTGGAATACGAGAGCAACCTGACGCGCGGGCTGGGCTTCCGGGGCCTGTACAGGGGCCGCATGGGCTACGCCAGCACCGAGGCGTTTGACGAGGAGGCCGTGGGCCAGCTGGTCAGGGGCGTTATGGAAAGCGCCGAGCTGTGCGAGGACGAGGATGAGGCCCCGCTCTACGACGGCGGCGAGCCCGTGCCGGACATGGACCTGCGAAGCCCCGCGCTTGCACAGGTGACGCCGCAGGAGAAGATCGACCGCGTGCTGGCCATGGAAAAGCTGGTCAAGGAGAGCGACCCGCGCATCGACAAGACGGCGCACAACGTCATCAACACCGGCAGCTATACGGTGCGCATCGTCAACTCCCACGGCATGGACCGCAGCTACACCGAGGACGTATGTGCCCTCTACGGCCAGGCCACCGCCAAAGACGGCGACTTTGTATCCTCCAGCGGCTACGGTGTGGCCGCGCGCAGCTTTGACGGGCTGGACGTGCAGAAGGTGGGCGGCGAGGTAGCCCGCCGCACGCTTGACGGGCTCAACGCCGCGCCCGTGCCGTCGGGCAAGTACCGGGTGGTGTTCTTCTCCGAGGCCATGTGCGACCTGCTGGGCGTGTTCAGCTCCATCTTTTCGGCGGAGACGGCGCAAAAGGGCATGTCGCTGCTCAAGGGGCGCGTGGGGGAGCGCATCGCCGCGCCGTGCGTGACGCTGGTGGACGATCCCCTGATGGAAGGCGGCATGGGCAGCCGGCCCTTTGACGACGAGGGCGTGCCCTCCGCCACGCACACGGTGGTGGAGGACGGCGTGTTCCGCACCTTCCTGCACAACCTGAAAACAGCCCGCAAGGACGGCGTGGCCACCACCGGCAACGCCCGCAAGGTGGGATACGCTTCCGCCGTGCATGTGACGCCCACCAACTTCTATCTAAAGCCCGGCAAGCGCACGCTGGATGACATGCTCCGCGGAATCGGCGAAGGCATCGTGATCACCGAGGTCAGCGGCCTGCATGCGGGGGCCAACCCCATCAGCGGCGATTTCTCGCTGCTGGCCAAGGGATATACCTTCCGCGAGGGCCGGCGCGAAAAGCCGGTGGAGCAGATCACCGTGGCGGGCAACTTCTATGAGCTGCTAAACGCCGTGCGCGAGCTGGCCAGCGATCTCACCTTCCCCATGGGCGGCATCGGCTGCCCCAGCGTGGACGTGGGCGAACTGTCCGTGAGCGGGACCTGAGTTCAGAACGCATCCTGTCAAAAAAAACAGCCGCCGGGCGGGAAAGGAACCCACCCGGCGGCCGTTTGCGTACACCGCCTGATTCATTCGACAAAATCCGTATCCGCCCGGCGCATATAGCCGAACAGGTCGCCATAGCGCACGTGCAGCCAGGTATCGTCGATCACGCCCATGACCTCCACCGTTTCGCCCCGGACGAGCATGATGCGCGCCTCGGTCTTGGTGTCGGGCACGTCGTAAAACATGGTGCTTTGCGCGGTTACCTGGACCCGGGGTATCCCGATCCGGGTGCTGTTGGGGCCGTCGCCCTCCAGCGTGAGGTAGCGGCGCTGCATGTAGCCCTGACGGCCGTACACATCCACCCGCACCCACTCGCCGTCCTCCGAAAAGCCCAGGACCGAGGCCACGGCCCCGTTGTAGTACTTGCCCAGGCTTTTGGCGCTCTTGCTGGGGGAAGCGCGCAGGTTCAGGCGGTCGCTATTGTCGGGGTTGGAAATGTGGGCCAGCTGGGGCACGCTGTCGCCCTCCACCAGATAGAGGCTCGCCGCACCCGCGCGCACGAAGCACGAATACGTGCCGCTGTCCAGCGTGACCAGCAGATGCCACCAGCTGTCCGAAAAGCCCATGAGGGAAAAGACCTGATTGGGTTCGATTTGCTCGCTGACCGAAAAATTCGACGGCTGCTGAAAGACGGTGATGATGCCGGCGTTGCGGTACTGAGGCATGGCGCTGGCGGGCGCGGCTTTGTCGGTATTGAGCAGGAAGCTCTTTTGCATCCAACCGATAAGCGAACCGGGCGCAAGGCCGACCCGCACGCGCACCCAGCCCTTCCCGTTGTCCTCCAAAGCGGTGATGGGCGCGCCGTTGTAGTACTTGCCAAGGCTTGGGGCCTGCGTGCTGGGATAGGAGCGCAGGTGGAGCCGGTCGGCGGGGTCGGGGTTGTTGATGTACACGCCCGCAAGGGCGCTGAGGGGCATGAGGGCACAGAGCGCCGCCAGCAGGATGACCGCAAGCCGTTTCATTCGCATGAGAAACCTTCCCCTTTTCGCTGAATTGTGTTACAATGCCTGTGATCATAGAACGGGCCGGAGGCGGGAATTCTTCCCAGCGCCGGCCGGATTTTTGAAACAAAGGGTGACGACGCCGTTGGACAAGCTGGAAGTGCTCAAGCGGGTGTTCGGCCACGAGAGCTTTCGCGAAGGGCAGGAGCAGCTGGTGGATGAGCTGCTCGGCGGGCACGACGTGCTGGGCGTGATGCCCACGGGCGCGGGCAAGTCCGTGTGCTACCAGCTGCCCGCGCTGATGCTGGAGGGAATCACGCTGGTGATTTCGCCGCTGATCTCGCTGATGAAGGACCAGGTCATGGCGCTCAAGGCATCGGGCGTGGCGGCGGCGTACATTAACAGTAGCCTGACCCCCGGCCAGCAGGCCGAGGCCATCCGGCGCGCGGCGGCCGGGGCGTACCGCATCATCTACGTGGCCCCGGAGCGGCTGGATATGCCGTCCTTTCTGGCCTTTGCACAGAAGGCGCGCATCCCGCTGCTGGCCGTGGACGAGGCGCATTGCGTGTCCCAGTGGGGACAGGACTTCCGTCCCAGCTACCTGCGCATCGCCGATTTTGTGCGCAGGCTGCCGCGGCGGCCCGCGGTGGGGGCCTTTACCGCCACCGCTACCCGGCGCGTGCGCGATGATATCGTAAAAATGCTGGATCTGGAGGAACCCCTCTGCCTCACCACCGGCTACAACCGGCCCAACCTGCATTTCGCCAGCGTCAAGCCGACCAACAAATTTACCATGCTCTGCTCCTTTCTGGACACCATGCCGGGGGAATGCGGCATCGTGTATTGCAACACGCGCCGTACCGTGGAGGACGTTGCGGGCAAGCTCGCGGTCAACGGATACAGCGCCACGCGTTACCACGCGGGCCTCAGCGATGCGGAGCGGCACGCCAATCAGGACGATTTCCAGTACGACCGGGCGCGCATCATGGTGGCCACCAACGCCTTCGGCATGGGGATTGACAAGTCCAACGTGCGCTTTGTGGTGCATTACAACATGCCCCGCGATCTGGAAAGCTACTATCAGGAGGCGGGCCGCGCCGGGCGCGACGGCGAACCCGCCGAATGCCTGCTGCTCTACAGCGGGCAGGACGTGATCACCGGCCGCTGGATGATCGAGCACAGCGACGAAAATCCTGAGCTGACCCCGGCCCAGCGCGAGGAGCTGACGCGCCGCGATCTGGAAAGGCTTCGGCAGATGACCTTTTACGCCACCAGCCGGAGGTGCCTGCGTCATTTCATCCTGAACTATTTTGGCGAGACGGACGCGCAGGAAACCTGCGACAACTGCTCCGTGTGCCAGGGCGAGCCCTTTGAGGTGGACACGGGCAGCGCGCGCAGCCCCAAACCCGCGCAGGCACGGGCCATCGCCCGCGAGGAACGCAGAATGCGCAAAGCCGCTCCACGCGGACCGGAGGCGTCGCTGAGCGCCTGGGAGCGGGCTCTGCTGGACAGCCTGAAAACCCTGCGCACGCTGCTGGCCGCCCGTACGCATGCGCCCGCCTATACCGTGTTTTCGGATGCATCGCTCATCGACATGGTGAAAAAGCGCCCGACTACGCTGGATACGTTTCTGGACGTGTCGGGTGTAGGGCAGGCCAAGCAGCAGAAATACGGGCGGGTCTTTCTCAAGGTCATCCGTGATGGCATGGAACCCAACGAGGCGCTGGCACAGGAGATGGACGACGGCCCCGGCCGACTCTGGACCGATGAGGAGGAGGAGACCCTGCGCGGCGAGTTTTCGCGCGGAGCTTCGGTGGATGACATGGCACAAAGCCACCGCCGCAGCACCGGCGGCATCCGCAAGCGGCTGCGGGCGCTGGGACTGACCAAATAAAAAGAGGCCTCGCTGAGCGCAGGGCGGGCTACGATGGAGGGGGCGGAAAATTGGAATACCGCTATGACGACCGCGCGCTGGATGCGGGGACCTTTCTGGCGCTGGTTCAGCAGGTCTGGCCGGGAGAATACGACGCGGAGAAAACGCGCGCCGCTCTGGCCAGAACCATCAACATCACGGCCTGGGACGGCGGGCGCCTTGCGGGCTGCCTGCGCATCCTCACCGACGGCTGCTATTTTGGCACCATCACGGAGCTGCTGGTGCTTCCCGCCTGCCGGCGGCAGGGCGTGGGCCGGGCGCTGATGGACCTGGCCCGCGCTCACGCGCCCACACCGCTGTACTTCGGGGCCAAGCCCGGCGCGGAGGGCTTTTACGAAAAGATCGGCTGTGAGCGAAGCCTGCCCTCGTTTCTGATTCCCGGAGCGGGAGCAAAAGACGAAGAATAGCAAACCGCCGCGACAGGGGGAAGCCTCCCTGCCGCGGCGGTTTTTGATATCGTCAGACAGATTACTTGATGATATCGGTGCCCATGTAGGGGCGGAGCACCTCGGGTACGGTAACGGTGCCGTCCTCGTTCTGGTAGTTTTCCAGAATGGCGGCCACGGTGCGGCCCACGGCCACGCCGCTGCCGTTGAGCGTGTGGGCGAACTGGGGCTTTGCCTTGGGGTTTTCGCGGTAGCGGATGCCGGCGCGGCGGGCCTGGAAATCCTCGCAGTTGGAGCAGCTGGAGATCTCCACATAGCGGCCGTAGCTGGGCATCCATACCTCGATGTCATAGGTCTTGGCGGCGCTGAAGCCCATGTCGCCGGTGCACAGCGTCACCACCCGGTAGGGCAGGCCCAGCATCTGGAGCACCTTTTCGGCCTCGGCGGTCATGCTTTCCAATTCGTCGTAGCTCTGCTCGGGCTTGGTGATCTTGACCATTTCCACCTTGTTGAACTGGTGCTGGCGGATCAGGCCGCGGGTGTCGCGCCCGGCGCTGCCCGCCTCGGCACGGAAGCACGTCGAGTACGCGCAGTGACGGATGGGCAGCTGCGCGCCGTCGAGAATCATCTCGCGGTACATGTTGGTCACGGGTACCTCCGCCGTGGGAATGAGGAAGGTGTCCTTGTCCACCTTGTAGGCGTCGTCCTCAAACTTGGGCAGCTGGCCGGTGCCGGTCATGGTGGCGCGGGTTACCATGTAGGGGGGATAGACCTCGTCATAGCCGTTTTCCACGTGGGTGTTGAGGTAAAAGTTGATGATGGAGCGCTCCAGCCGCGAGCCCAGCCCACGGTAGAAGGTAAAGCGCGCACCGGACACCTTGGCGGCGGTGTCAAAATCCAGAATGCCAAGATCGGTGCCGATGTCCCAATGCGCCTTCGGCGTCCAGCCGAACTCACGCGGCGTGCCCCAGCGGCGCTTTTCGACGTTGTCGTGATCGTCCTTGCCCAGCGGCACGCTCTCGTGGGGGAAGTTGGGCAGGGTCATCAGGAAAGCGTCCATCGCGGCTTCCAGCTCGGCGATGTCCGCGTCGAAGGCGGCGATCTCGTCGCCTACCTTGCGCATTTCCTCCATGATGCCGGCCACTTCCTCAGCGGAACCGCCCCTCTTTTTGATCTCGCCGATCTTTTTGCTCTCGGCATTGCGCAGGGCCTTCTTTTCCTCCACCTGCGCCATCAGGGTGCGGCGCTTCTCGTCCTGGGCGAGAAACTCGTCGATGGAAATATCCTTGTTGCGCGCCTTGAGCGCGTCTCGCAGCTCCTGGGGATTTTGCCGAATCCGTTTGATGTCCAGCATGGATGGGTTGCCTCCTTGTATGAATTCCTTCCGGTAAGAAAAACGCCCCTGACGGCTGCGCAATGCAGCCGCAGGGACGGAGGGGATGCGTTTCTCCGCGGTGCCACCCGGCTTAAGGCTTTCGCCTTCACTTTGATGCGCTGTATCGGGCGCGCCCGCGCGGCTCCTCGCCACATGGCTCGCATGACGGAACAGGCGGCTGCCGCCGCAGCCTTGCACCGAACGGCTGCTCTCTTGAGGCGGCGCGGCGGCCATGATCATGGTCCCTGCCATGGCGTGTATTATACGCGCATTTACACGCTTTGACAAGCCCCCAAAATACCGTCAGGAAAGGCTGTGCTTTACACGGTCATGCTCTTCGGCGCGCTTGGCGTTGTTGAAGCGGTCCAGCGTGCCCACCAGATAGCCCGTGATGCGGCGGATGCGGTGGAAGGGGCGCTCGCCCAGGTCGTAATTCAGTTCCACTTCGTCGCCGCAGACGTTGATGTCGATATGACGCGGCTCCACACCGTATTTTTTGGTGGCGCGGGCGATGTAGGCGTCGATTTCCTTTTGCTCAAGCGTGCCATTGGTCACGGTAACAGAACAAGCCATGGTATACCATCCTTTCAAAAGCTGGCAAATGAGCACCACATATTGTGCTGAATCTATTGTACCACGTTTTTTCGGAGTTGAAGCATAAATTTTTGATTCGTATAAAAAACGTCGGGCCGCGCCCGCTTGTAAGCGGCGGCGGCTTGTGGTATGCTTGGCTGCGTGAACGCTGCATATCCAATTCTTTGCAAGGAAGGGACGGCTGACCATGAGGCAAACCTTCACCACCACCATGCCCGACCGCGTGGGCGCTTTTTTGAAAGCAAGCCGCAGCATTGCGGGCGCGGGCGCGAACATTACGCGCGTGAGCTACAACAAGGCCGTGGATATGCACATTCTCTTCATCGAGGTGGAGGGCACGCCGGACCAGCTTTCCCGCGTGGAGCGGGAGCTTGGGGCCATGGGCTACCTGCCCGACGGGCAGCGCCCGGCCACGGTGATCCTTCTGGAATTTGAGCTTGAGGACCGGCCCGGCGAGGTGCTGCCCGTGCTGGAGCTGATCGACCGCTTTCATTTCAATATTTCCTACATCAGTTCGCAGGAAAACGGCGGGGCGTGCCAGCATTTCAGAATGGGCCTGCTGGTGGAGGATGAAGCGGCCGTGAGCCGCTTTATGCGCGAGGCTTCCACGCTGTGCCCCGTGCGGGTGATCCACTATGACCATGCGGAAAAAAACCTGGACAACACGGCATTTTACCTGAACTTTGCCGGTGAAGTGGGGTGCAGGGCGGGGCTTGACCAGCAGGACCGCCGGGAGCTGATGGTCAACGCCAATCAGGTGATGCAGATGCTGGACGGCCGCGACGAGGCCCCCTACAAGACGTTTGAATACATCGGAAAATTTGCGGCGCAGCTGGACGCCTGCCGCGGCGACGCCTACGAAGTGCGCCTGACGGAGTGGCAGGGCCGCTGCGGCGCGCGCATGCGCGTGGCCGAGCCGCCCGCGGGCTGCAACGTGACCGTGATCGAGAAGGACGGCGAGGTGCTGTTTGTGGACGCGGGCTTTGCCTGCATGCGGCAGGAGACCGTGGCGGCGCTTTCCACGCTGGCCCGGCATTTCGGCAGCCGCCAGCGCACGGCCATCATCACCCACGCGGACGTGGACCACTGCGGCCTTCTGGACCTGTACGACGATGTGTACATGAGCCACAAATGCCTGCAAAACTTTGAATGGGAGCGGGCGGGGGAGCCAAATCTGCGCGAGCGCAACCCCGTGCACGCGCCCTATGTGCGCATCAGCAAGCTGCTGTCGGGCTACCGGCCGCCCATGGCGGCGCGCCTGCATGTGGCGGGCGGGTCGCTTGCGCCCTGCCAGAGCCCGCTGGAGCGCATCGGCACGTTTGATTTTCACGGCCTGTCCTTTGAAATGTGGGAGGGCTTCGGCGGACATGTGGCGGGCGAAACCATCTGGGTGGAGCGGCGGGAGCGCATCGCGCTGACGGGCGACGTGTTTGTGAACCTCAAGGGCTTTACCGCGGAGCAGGCGGCGTTCAACCGCCTGGCACCCTACCTGATGACCTCCGTGGACACCGACCCCCGGAAGGCCGCCGCCGAGCGGCAGGCCCTCAAAAGCGTGCTGGGCGAGGGAGAGTGGATTGTGGCAGGCGCGCACGGCACGCCGGCTGTGTGGCGGCTGTAGGGCCGTCTGAGAAGATCAAAACAGGCTGAGCTGCTCCATGCGCACCGGGCGGGGGCGGGAGCGGACGGCCTCACGCTCGCCGGGAATTTCTGCAAAGAAGGCGGAGGGCTCGCCCCCGCAGGAGACGATCAGCTCCTCCCGCGCGCGGGTGATGCCGACGAAATAGAGCCTGCGTTCCTCCGCCGCGTCGGCGGGGAGCGTTTCGTGCTCCAGAGGCAGGGCTCCTTTCGTGACCCCGGCGAGAAACACCACGGGAAATTCCAGCCCCTTGGCGCCGTGCAGCGTCATCAGCCGCACCGCGCCGGACTGATACCCCGCGCCCGACGCGCGGCGGATATCCGCCTCCTCGCCCGAACGCAGCGTATCCAGCAGCCCGCCCATGGTGGAGAAAAACACCGCCGTGCTGAGCAAATGCTCCACGGCCCGGCCTTTCAGCCCCGCAAGGGCGCACAGCGCGTCCAGCAGCCTGCGGGGCTTTTCGCGCGCCATGCGGGGGAAAAGCGCCTCCGCCGCGTCCAGCCAGGGCGCAAGGGGCGAGAAATCCGACAGCTCCCGCCGGAGGAAGGCCGGGCGGTCCGCCTCCCCGGCGCTTTGCGAAAGGGCCGCCGCCGCCCGTTGGCACAGGGGCGCGGGGACCCGCCACAGCGCGGTGAGGCAGGCGGTGAGCGAGGGCGCGTCCTGCGGGTCCGTCAGCGAGGCAAAAAAGCCCAGCGCGCCCTGCACGGCCGCGTCCTCCAGAAAGGCGTCGCGGCCATAGATGACGCAGGGGATGCTGTCGTGCGCGAGGCAGGTTTCGATCTGCTCCAGCTGGCGGCGGGTGCGGCAGAGCACCGCGATATCGGAAAACGGCCGGGCGGCTTCGCGGGCCATGTGCTGCGCGTCCAGCATGTCCACGCCGCCGGCCATGCGCGCAATTTCCCTGGCGATCCAGATGCCCTCCGACAGCGGGTCGGGGGCCTGAACCGCGCGCACCTTCGCGCCATCGGTGCGGGTGGGAATCAGCGCGCGCTCCCCGCCGGGATTTTTGGAAATCACGCGCGCGGCCAATGCCAGCACCTGCGGCGTGGAGCGGTAGTTCCGCGTAAGGCGCATAACCTGCGCGTCGGCCTTCTGGCTGAGCAGGCGCGCAAAGCAGTCCGCGTCCGCGCCGCGGAAGCCGTAGATGGCCTGATCGGGGTCGCCGATGACAAACAGGCTTTGTCCCGCCTTGCTCCAATGGGCGATGAGGGCGTGCTGCACGGGGTTGATATCCTGAAACTCATCCACCAGCAGGCAGGTAAAGCCGCGCCTGCCGGAGACGTCCACCTCCAGCGCCTCCAGCATCAGGCCATCCAGATCCCGAAGGCCCAGCTCGCCAAGGCGGCTGTCATAGGCGTCGGGAAGCCACGCGGGCAGCGCGGAAACGGCGGGCGTGCGCCTACGCAGCCCGTTTTTGTACAGCGACAGCAGCCGAAGCGCCTCGGCGGGGGAGAGACGCTCGCCGTGTTCGTCAAGCAGGGTTTTGACGGTTTCCAGCGCCTGCGCGCGGCTGATGAAGGGCCGCGGCGGAACGAGGCCGAGGCAGATGGCGTGGAACGTGCCCACCGTGAGCCCGCGCACGGCCTTTTTGCCGAGGCGGTCCGTCAGACGTTCCAGCATTTCGGCGGCGGCCTGACGGGTGAAGGTGACGGCGGTGATCCGGGTGGGGGAGACGCCCTCGTGCTCGATCAGCCACGCGATGCGGGAAACGAGCGTGCGGGTTTTGCCCGTGCCCGGCCCGGCGATGACCGCCGTGCAGGCGGCCTGCGTGCGGATGGCGGCGTCCTGCTCGGGGTTGGGCGCGGGGGCAGGGGCCGGACCGGCTTCGGGCAAAGGCGCGGGGGCGGGCGCGGCGGCCCGTGCGCGGGGTTTGGCGCGGGCAGCAGGCGCGGCCGGTCCCAGCAGCGAGGTCTGCCCGGAGAGCATTTCGAGCTCGCCCGGCGCAAAGAGGGAGATCACGCCGTATTCGCCGTCATAGCCCGCCTTGCGGATCACCTGCCCGGCGCGCATGCGGCGCACGCCCTCGGCCACGGCGAATCCCGCCTCCCGCTCGATGTCGGCGGGGTCCAGCTCGCGCAGGATGCGCATTTCCGGGCCAAGGCGCCTGATCAGCGAGACATACATTTCCTGCACCCGCTTGGACGCGGGGCCCGCGCCCAGACAATCCGCCAGCACCTCGGGCAGGGGAATGAGGCTTTCAAAGGGCCTGGGCAGGGGAGCGGGCGCGGCGCGGTCGGCCAGCTGCTCCACGCGGCTGAGCACGCCGACGGTGAGCGCCCGTCCGCAGACGGGGCAGCGCCCGCCCAGCGCCGCCGTTTCGGCGGGCTCCAGACAGCACTGGCAGCGCCGATGGCCGTCCAGATGATACTTGCCCTCCTCCGGGTAAAATTCGACCGTGCCGTGCAGGCCCTCGCCGGTTTCCAGCGCGCGCCGCAGCGCGGGGTAGGAAAGCGGGCCTTCCAGCACGTTGGCCTCGCGGCCCAGCTTGGCGGGGGAATGCGCGTCGGAGTTGGAGACCAGAAGGTAGCGGTCCAGCATGGACAGGCGGCGGTTCATGGGCGGGTCGGAGGAAAGGCCGGTTTCCAGCGCGTGGATATGGCCGGACAGGTCGCCATAGCATTCTTCCAGCGTGGAAAAATCCGAAAACGCCCCGAAGAGCGAAAAGTGCGGCGTCCAGATATGGGCGGGAATGAAAATGGCCTGCGGGCAGCAGTCCAGCGTGATTTCCAGCAGGTCGCGGCTGTCCAGCCCCAGAATGGGCCGTCCGTCGGAATGGAGATTGCCGATGGCCTCCAGCCGGTGGGAGAGGGCTTCGGCGGCTTCCAGCCCCGGCAGGAGGATGACATGATGCACCTTGCGCGTTTTTCCGCCGCGTTTGTAGATGGTGCTGATCTCGCCCGATACGACGAAGCGTGGCGTATCGCCGGCGGTTTCGCAGGGCAGGCGGTATTCGTCCCGGAGGCGGTAGAGCCCTTCCTCCGCCTCCTCCAGCATTTCGGTCAGCTCGGCCCGCCACGCCGGGTGCGTAAAATCGCCCGTGCCCAGCAGCCCGATGCCCTTGCGCCGGGCCCACAGGTCCAGATGCGGCGCGTCACCGTCGCGGCTGGTGGCGCGGGAATACTTGGAATGAATATGCAGATCGGCAATGTACATCAGAAAACCTCCGTTGGGCTGCGTTGATTTTGCATACCCCGTCATCCCGTTGCAGTCTGGGTTGCCGAAAGCCATCCCGCACGCTATGGTGAAAAAAAGGGCTGGGAAAGGCGCTGGCCTGCGCATGCTTCAAAAGGGGATGCAGGCTGCGCCGGCCTGCTGGAATGGACAAGGCTGTTAGGAGCATTATAGCGGATTTCTTTTTCTTTGTCAGTAGGCGTTTTTACGGTTTGACAGGGCCGGCGGCACGCTTGACATCAATCCTGATTCGGATTATAATGATGTCAATCCGAATTAGGATTGAAATGGGGAGGCACCATGCAGGCAAACAGAGAAAAAATCAGGCGGCTTATGATAGCGATTGACCAAATTGATGAAGCATATTACAAAGCATTGCGAACCCTGGGGATAAAGGAGAATGCGTTTGTTTTGTTTTATGCGATTGCAGACGGGAGAGCCTATTCGCAAAAAAGGATCTGCGAAGAATGGTCTGTGCCCAGAACGACGCTGAACACGATCGTTCAGGAATATGTCGGGAAAGGATATATCCGACTGGTAGGCACGGGGCACAAAGAAAAACAAATCATACTGACCGACGATGGAAAGGCTTATGCGCAGGAAATTCTCACGCCGGTTTTTGAAGCGGAAGAAAAGGCGATAGGGCCGTTTCTCAAAACGATGCTTGTAGAACAGACCGAAGATTTGGCACGAGAGATCAAAAGCGAATTTGACAAGCTTATAAAACGGAATTGAAGAAAGGGAAGCTGACGATGACGGAAACCTTCGATATCAAACTGGAGCGGGTTGAGGCGGCGGAGTTACCGCAGTTCACAAAAGAGCTACAGAAAGCATTTGCCATTGCAGTGCAAGAAAAATTCGGCGAGTCGGACCCGATTCCGTCCGAAGAAGAGGTGCGGTCTTCCTTTTACAGCGAGGGGGCGGCGGCCTATCATATTGTTTTGAATGGAAAGCATGCAGGCGGTGCAGTGCTGCAGATTCATGAAAAAACGCAGCGCAATTCGCTGGACCTGTTTTTCATCTCGCCTGAGCACCACAGCCGCGGTCTGGGGTTTGCCGCCTGGAAGGCCATAGAAGCGAAGTATCCGGATACAGCTGTCTGGGAAACCATAACGCCATATTTTGAGGAACGCAACATCCACTTTTACGTCAACAAATGCGGCTTTCATATCGTTGAATTTTTTAATGAGCATCATATTGACCCCGATATGCCGCGCCCGGAAAACCAGCTGGGTGAACCCGTAGCTGGCACGGATACCTATTTCCGCTTTGAAAAGGTGATGAAACGGTCGGAGGAACCGGCATTATAAAGGCAATATGCCGGTGATGCCGGGATGCATCGGCCATGACGGCAGCACGCGGCGCCGCATGGCAACCGGCGCGGTGTTTGCTTTTTCCATCCGTATATGGTTTAATAGGCACAGATAATGCGGAGGGGAGCGGTGTGCTTTGCGGCGCATGCAGGAAGCAATCGGCGCCTGCCGGGACGAGATCAAGGGCGCGGCCATCCTGTGGGTGGTGTTTTTTCACGCGCAGCTGGGCCTTGGCGGGCTTTTGTACGATGTGCAGAAGATCGGCTACGGCGGGGTGGACATGTTTCTGTTCCTGTCCGGATTCGGCCTTCACCACTCGCTGAGCCGGGACGCGGACGCGGGGCGATACCTGCTGCGCCGGGCGCGAAGGCTGCTGCCCGCCTACCTGCCCTTCTGTCTGGTATGGCTGTGCATGATGCTGCCCCTCTATGATCTGGGCATGGTGCAAAGCGTGCGCGTGGCGGCGGGCAACCTGCTGATGCTGGGCTTCTTTGCGGGTACCCCCGCGATGATCAACTGGTACGTGAGCGCGCTGGCGCTGACGCTGATGCTGGCCCCGCTGGTGTACGGGCTGATGGCGCGCGCATCCCATCCCCGGCGGTGCGCGGTGCTGGTGGCGGCGGCGTGCTTTGCGGGCGGGCTGTGCTTCATCGGCACGGAGGCGTACATGGCGGTTTCGCGTCTGCCGGTCTTTGTGCTGGGCATGGCGGCGGCCGTTCCGGTGCGGGAGGAAGGCACGAGCGGCGCGTATGCGCTTGCGCTGGCGGGCGGGGCCTGCGGGCTGGCGGTGCTCTACGGCTGCTTTGCGCGCTTTCCCGAAACCCTCGATTTTTACGGCATGTACTGGCACCCCTTCGTTTTGATCGCGCCCGCGCTGTGCGTGGGGCTGGGTTGGCTGTTTTCCAGAGCGGGGCGGGGCTTGGCGGCGTTTGCGCCGCTTCGTGCGCTGGGACGGGCCTCGTTTGAAATTTTCCTGTTCAACGCCTGGGTGGAGGTGCTGGGCAAGCGCTTCGGGCTGGCGCAGGGGCCGGTTTCGTGGCTGCTGTGGAGCCTTGGGAGTATCCTTGCGGGGCTTGCGTATCACGCGGTGGTGGAGCGGTGCATGAAAAGGGCGGCAAGGGGCGCCTGAGCCTGCGAAACAGGCCGTCCGGGCCCGCGGCGCACGCCCTTTGGGGCGGCGCGTGGGGGAAAGGGGCGCATCTGCCCATTTCGGATTCAAAAGAGGTCTGCGAGTCCAGAAAAGGGCTTGACACTTCGTGGGAATTGTGATAGCATACACCTTGCACGTTTGAGCCCCAAAAGGGCGCGACCCATTAGCTCAGTTGGCAGAGCACTTGACTTTTAATCAAGGTGTCCGGAGTTCGAGCCTCCGATGGGTCACCAGAAAAAACCCCGTGAAGCATGCGCTTGACGGGGTTTTTAATTGCGAAAGAAAAATGATGGGCAGCGGACTGCAAAAAAAGCACGCGTCCGGTCCGGACGCGCGCTTGGCAGCAAATTACTCCACCGAATAGGGCATCAAGGCGATGGCACGGGCGCGCTTGATGGCCTCGGACAGCTGGCGCTGATGTTTGGCGCAGTTGCCGCTCATGCGGCGGGGCATGATCTTGCCGCGCTCGTTTACGAAGCGGCGAAGACGGTTCACATCTTTGTAGTCGATGTATTCGATCTTGTCCACGCAGAAGCTGCACACCTTGCGGCGCGGCTTGCGTCCACGGGGACGCGGCCTTCTTTCACCACGATCCTCAGACATGGGCTAAACCTCCTTTGGAGTCATCATCAGGGAAGCGGCGCGCTCGCGCCGCCATAATCAGAAGGGAAGGTCCTCGTCGTCCACTTCCTCAAATCCCTTGTCGGCCGCGGGAGCGGCTGCGGGCTGAGCGGGAGCGGCGGGCGCATAGCCCGCGGCATCCTCGGAACGGGAGGACAGGAATTCAACGTCGTCCGCCGTAACCTCCAGCGAGAAGCGGGTGGAACCGTCGTTGGCGGTATAGCTTCTCACCGTTACGGGACCGACCACTGCGACTTTACGGCCCTTGGCCAGGTACTTCTGGCAGATCTCGCCCAGCTGGCGCCAGGCGCTCACACGGAAGAAATCCGCCTCGGGCTGGCCCTCCGCGCCCTGGGAACGCTGGCGGCGGTTCACCGCCACGGTGAAGGAACACACGTTCACACCCGTGGAGGTGGTGCGCAGTTCAGGATCGCGCGTGAGGTTGCCGATGATGGTCAATTTGTTCATTGCTCACACCATCCTTATTCAGCAGCGGGGGTTTCGGCAGGCTGCGCGGCAGCGGGAGCGGCTTCCACGGCAGCTTCGGCAGGCGCGGCCACAGGCGCCGCGGGGCGCACGGGACGCGGCTTGACGCTGTGCTTCTTCTCTTCGAGCTTGATGATGAGGCAGCGCAGGACGTCCTCGCTGATGCCCATGTTGCGCTCGATCTCGCGGGGCAGCTCAGAGGGGCCCTTGAAGGTTACCAGCACATAGTATCCCTCGGGCTTGTCGTTGATGGCGTAAGCCAGACGACGCTTGCCCCAGGTCTCATCCACCTTTTCGACTTCGCCGCCATTCTGGGCGATCAGCGCGGAGAACTTTTCGATCAGCTCCTTGCGGGCGTTCTCCTCCAGCGCAGTGTCGATGATGTAGGTCAGTTCGTACCTATTCATTCCATTCACCTCCTCTTGGACATATGGCGCTGCAACGTCTGTGCAGCGCAAGGATGTGCCAATTAAATATTTTAACAGGACAACAGAAAAAATGCAAGAGGTAGGACCCGATTTATGGAAAGAAAATTTGTAGTATCGCAATGTGCGCTCACTGGACAGTGCAGAAAAATAAGGCAAAGACCTAAGCGCCTCTCCGGGGCAAGCCGCAAGGATAGCAAAACCCGTCCTGCCTCCGCACCCGGCTTGGCCACTGCGACGGGACCCTGCAATCGTTGGCTTGCCAGTCCTCAAGAGGTCACAGCCGCTATTTCTGAAAATACACCGCGTCCGCGCAACACAGCCGCGCATCCGAGACCTCCTTGTGGAGAATCCAAATAGAAGGCGCTATGTTGGTATCTCCTTTCGCCAGGATGTGCGGCTTCGACGGAAAGGTTGGACAACCGGCCCCCGCCAAAGGCAAATTTGATCCATGTGAGGATGGATGGGGGAACTGCCGGAAGATTGTTGCCCGATCATGCATTCAGACAGGGGCACGATATTGCCGATAGCGCGGCTGGATGGAACGAGCGAGCAGAGCGGGTCTTATGCACTCAATGTCAGGGAGCGGTTGCCGCCCCGCTGCCCGCGAGGGCTTCTTTGGCCGGCTGAAAACGAATGTTTGTGCTTAATCATGGATCGGCACTTCCCGGCGTATCGGTCATTTCAAGGTGCGTTTCCATATCAGGAAGGATCTGGTCGCCTACCTTGAAAAAGGTGCCTCCGCCCCATCCGACCACCGGCTTGATTTCGTTGATGGGCATCGGCCCTTTGCCTTCCCTGGCTTTTTCTGCGAACTGTTCTTCCACCAATGTATTCCTGATTTTACAGATGTAAATTTCACTGTCATCAAGCGGGATCGTCTGCTTGACCTCCAATTCAAAGATCCATGGACTTTTTTGCAAAATCGGGATATCCAGAACGCGTCCTTTGGAAATGACAGCGTCCACTTGCATTTTATTAGGATCATAACCCGATTTGTTACCAAAATAGTTGGCGAGCGGAAGAAGCTCCTCCGTGACTAGATTGGCCGAAAAACGGCCTGTGGCGCGGATGCGATCCTTTGTCAGTTTTTCACCCCCGATACAGGCCATGATACTTAGTTCTCCGTCCCAGCAAAAGCCGAACCAGCAGAACAGACCAAAATTTGGGGTTCCATCTTCCTTGTAGGTTCCATAGGTATAAAATGTCTGAGGACAGTATGCGTTTGTAGGATTTGACAGTGATACTTTCATATTGTGCTCCTCCTGTTCAATGCTTCCTATCCTTTCGAATTGGCTGAAATACGGGCCAACCATGTCTCTTGCTGCTGTATTTCCTTCCCGGTAAATCCTACATGTTTTTGATCTGCTGCTAGATGGCGTCCTATTCCTTACGTAAGCACCGGGCTTTCGGTGTGATCGAAACCTGAATTTTCCGCCGGTTCTCCGAATTCTGTCGCCTTTTGACCATGCCGCCGATACGGTCTGTCATACTGGTCAGTGTGGTTCTGGCCAGCGAGGTACGATGGAAAATATGTGAAATTGGTACTTTCCTGCACTCCCACGGCACATATAGAATTTTTCCCCGTGCACCGGCAAATTCCCTGATTCCGTACTCTTGCAGCATCTGTTCAAAGATTCTGCAGCTGATCTGTTCGATTCGTAACGTCAAAAATCCGCCTTGTGTCTTCATACGGTCACTTCTATATGGGATAATACTATATTGGAGTAATCATGTCAAAGGATTTTTGCAAACGCCTCTTTATTATTGGCTGCGTTTTTCCTTCTATTTCTATGTTATCGGGACCTGGTAACCGAGCGATAACGCAAACGGTTACCCAATAACGGTCTGCGTAAGCCGGGAAGCCCGCCGCACCTGCCCCAATCGCTGCACAGACTCGCACAAAACAAAGACGGTGAGCATCGGGCGAAACATGGTCGCTGTGCGCATGTACGGTCACCCGAATCATCCGCTCCGGCGGCTGCCGCCCGGCTTTCAGCCGCACAACAGCCTGGGGAGACCGCAAAAGCCCGCGCGTGTGAGGGTGCTTCTTCGGTGCAACCCGGAAGACATGCGGCGAAGACAGGAACTAGCCGAGCATCCCTTCGGGACGGTGAAGTGGTATGACGGCGCACACTATTTCCTGCGCCGGGGAAAGGAAAAAGTGAGCGCCGAAATTGCCCTCAGCTTCCTCGCCTATAATCTACGCCGCGCCATCAATCTGCTGGGCGCAGGCGCTCTTGTCGCGCACTTTAACGAAAGAAACCGGAAAAACAGGGGCTAAAAGGCCCCTGCTTTTTGCTTTTTCAGACGATTTATGTTAAAAATGGACAATATAAAAGTCTGAAAACCGTAGTTTTCAGACAAATTGTGGTGGAGGTGAGGGGAATCGAACCCCCGTCCGAAAGCATGCCCACACAGTTTTCTCCGAGCGCATCCATGGTTTTGGGATTCCCCTCGCCGCACGCCCCATGGCGGGCTTGCGGCTACGGTAGCTTCATTTTTACGGGCAGCGCCTCAAAGCTTTGGCGTGCTCGTTCCCCGCTTCAATGACACCGTTTGCCTGACCAGCGGGCGGTCAGGGACGGCGCGCGGCATTACGCCGCGAAAGCGTATTCGCTATTGTCAGTTATTGTTTTTCCCCGTTGTTGCGCGGTACAGGGTCCGCGGCTCGCTTACCGTGCATTCATTCACTCCCGTCGAAACCAGAACACCCCCATGTGGCCGCCTATTCATGCTGGCGAAGAGCACGTTCCATCTCCCGCTTCGCATCGCGCGCGGCGGCGGCGTCGCGCTTGTCGTGCAGGTGCTTGCCCCGGCACAGGCCCAGCTCCAGCTTCATCCGCCCGTCCTTGAGGTAAACCTTCAGGGGAATCAGCGTGTAGCCCTGGCGACTCACCAGGCCGCTGAGCTTGCGGATCTCGCTTTTATGCAGGAGCAGCTTTTTGGGGCGAAGCGGGTCGCTGTTGGAGAAGCTGCCCTGCTCATAGGGGCTGATGTGCATGCCTTCGGCAAACACTTCCGTCCCACGCACCATGGCAAAGCTCTCCTTGAGATTCACCCGGCCCTGACGCATGCTCTTGACCTCGGTGCCCTTGAGGCAAAGGCCGCATTCGTAGGTTTCCTCCACGAAGTAATCGTGATACGCCTTTTTGTTCTGCGCTACAGGCTTGATCCCCCGCTGGTGCGGCATGGCGGAAACCTCCTTTCCCGGTCCTTCCCACAACATGCTATTATAGCACGGCCGCGCATCAAAGTGCAAGCACTTGCCAATGGCAAAGCGGTGGCATATAATGTTCCTATTCCGATTGGAAGGGGAGGATTCCGTGCCGGACACGATTCAAAGCATGGCGCGGCGCGCGCGCGAAGCGTCTTTTTCGCTGGCGGGAGCCAGCCTGGAAGCGCGCAACCAGGCGCTGGAGGCGATTGCGCGGGAAATTGAAAACCATATGGACAACCTGCTGGCCGTCAATGCGGCCGATGTGGAAGCCGCAACGGCGGAAGGACTGAGTGCACCGCTGTTGAGCCGACTCAAACTGACCCGTGCCAAATGCGCCGGCATGGCGGAAGGACTGCGGTCTCTGGCCCTGCTGCCGGACCCGCTGGGGAAGGTACAGTATGCCAGGGAGCTGTCGCCAGGCTTGAACCTGTACCGCGTAAGCTGTCCCATCGGAGTGGTGGGCGTCATTTTTGAAAGTCGGCCGGACGCGCTGGTGCAGATTGCCTCGCTGTGCCTTAAAAGCGGAAACGCCGTACTCCTCAAGGGTGGCCGTGAGGCCGCGCGGACCAATGAGGCGCTGGCCGATCTGATTATCGGGGCAGCCCGCCAGTGTGGCCTGCCAGATGGCTGGTGCGCCCTCTTGCATTCCCGCGAGGATGTGCAGGAAATGCTGCGCCAGCATGAATGGATAGATCTGATCATCCCGCGCGGCAGCAACGCCTTTGTGCGCTACATCATGCAAAACAGCGAAATTCCTGTGCTGGGACATGCCGAGGGGCTGTGCCACGTTTATGTGGACGACCCCTGCGACCTCAACCTGGCGCTGCGCGTGACGGTGGACAGCAAGGCCCAGAACCTGTCCGTATGCAACGCGGCGGAAACCCTGCTGGTGAATGCCGGGGTGGCCTCCGCCTTTTTGCCTGAAGTGGCGCGCGCGCTGCGTGAAAAGGGCATTGCCCTGCGTGGCGACGAGCGCACGCGTGCGCTGATCGGCTGTGACCCGGCTACGGAAGAGGACTGGGCCACGGAGTATCTGGATGCAATCCTCTCCATCCGTGTGGTGGACAGCCTCGAGGAGGCGGTTGCGCACATCAACCGCTACGGCTCCCACCATACAGACTGCATCATCACCACGGACCGCGCGCACGCCGAATTTTTCATGAACCGTGTGGATAGTGCGGACGTGTTTCTTAACTGCTCCACGCGCTTTGCGGATGGTTTCCGTTATGGTCTGGGCGCTGAAGTGGGCATCGCTACGGGCAAGCTGCACGCGCGCGGCCCCATGGGGATGGAGGGCCTGTGCACCTACAAATATCGCCTGTACGGAAGCGGACAGACCCTGTCGCAGCTGGATAGCGGGGAAATCAAGCTCACGCACCGTCCGATTGAACCCAAGCTCCCCTGATTTTCCCCTATGCAAGAACAAAAGCTTCGCGCGCCGGGTGCATGCCGGCGCGCGTTTATGGTGCCGCAGGAAACCCGGGCGCTGTCAGCAAGCGCCTGATTTATGCTGCCCGACCGGCTAACGACCTTTCTCCATGGGACACGGGCGCGCAGAAAACAGGTATCATACGGCCCGCCGCTTCCGGAGGTTTCCGTTTGATGGAAGCATGCCCACCCACTTTTTCGTTTGAAATCCGGTTTGCCGATCCATCACCGATATGGCCCCGTCACGCTGGTCTGAGTGCGCCGGAAGAAACCCATGTTTGCCCGTGAGGAACTGTTGGCGGACAACGGGCACGATGCTGCAAAAAAGAAGCATTTCTTTTGTTTTAGCCCTTGTTTCACCAAAGGGGAAATGGTATGATAATTCGGTTGATGATCAGAAGAGGGGGGCCGTCATGCGTACGGGATTCGATCATGATCTTTATACGCGGATGCAATCGGATAACATTCGCAGCCGCATTGCCGCATTCGGCGGTAAGCTCTATCTGGAGCTGGGCGGAAAGCTGTTTGACGATTTTCATGCATCGCGTGTGTTGCCGGGTTTCAAGCCGGACAGCAAGGTATCCATGCTGCTCAACCTGAAGGATCAGGCGGAGCTGGTGGTGGCCATCAATGCCGATGACATTGAAAAAAGCAAGGTTCGCGGCGACCTGGGCATCTCCTACGACGCCGATGTACTGCGTCTGATCGATGCATTCCGCGGCATCGGGATGTATGTGGGCAGCGTGGTGCTGACCCGCTGGCGCGACCAGCATTCAGCCGTCATGTTCAAAAACCGTCTGGAAAGCCTGGGCGTGCGTGCGTTCCGTCATTTTCCCATCGAGGGATACCCCTACGACGTGGAGCAGATCGTCAGCGATCGCGGCTTTGGGCGCAACGAATATGTCGAAACCACCCGCCCGCTGGTGCTGGTCACCGCACCGGGGCCGGGCAGCGGCAAGATGGCCGTATGTCTGAGCCAGCTATACCAGGAGCACCAGCGCGGCGTGAAGGCGGGCTACGCCAAGTTTGAAACCTTTCCCATCTGGAACCTGCCGCTCAATCACCCGGTCAACATCGCCTATGAGGCCGCAACTGCCGACCTGGACGATGTGAACATGATTGATCCCTTCCACCTGGAAGCCTACGGGGAAACCACGGTGAACTACAACCGCGATATTGAGATTTTCCCGGTGCTTCGGGCTGTATTTGAACGCATCTATGGGCAATCGCCCTACAAATCGCCCACGGATATGGGCGTGAACATGATAAAAAACTGCATCACCGACGACGAAGCCTGCCGGGAGGCCGCCCGTCAGGAGATCATTCGCCGGTATTACGCCGCGCGTTGCGGGCAGGTCCAGGGGCGCACCGAGCAGGCGGAGGTGGACCGGCTGAAGATGATCGTGCAAAAAGCGGGCCTGGGACCGGAGGATCGTCCCGTAATCGCCGCAGCCCGTAAGCGCGAGGAGGAAACGGCGGCTCCCGCCCTGGCCATTGAGCTGGCGGACGGGCGCATCGTTACCGGAAAAACCACCAACCTGCTTGGGCCCTCTGCGGCGCTGATTCTCAACGCGCTCAAGGTGCTGGGCGGGATCGAGAAAAAAGATCAGCTGATTTCGCCCACCGTGATCGAGCCCATTCAGACGCTCAAGTGCGACTATCTGGGCAATCGGAATCCACGCCTGCACAGCGACGAGGTGCTCGTGGCGCTGTCCATCTGCGCTGCCACCGACCCAAAGGCAGCGCTGGCCATGCGCCGGCTTCCGTTGCTGGAGGGACTGGAGGCGCATTCCACGGTCATTTTGCCGCAGGTGGACGAAGGCATCTTCCGAAGGCTGAAGGTCAACCTTACATGCGATCCCAAGTATCAAAGCCATAATCTCTACCACAAGTAATCGAAACCGAACGGATATGTGGAAAGGCGGGGTATCATGGATCCCAAGTTTATCTTTGTAACCGGCGGCGTTGTCTCCTCGTTGGGCAAGGGCATCACGGCGGCGTCCCTGGGGCGGCTGCTGAAGTGCCGGGGACTGCGCGTATGCATTCAGAAGTTTGATCCGTATATCAACGTCGATCCCGGCACCATGAACCCCTACCAGCATGGCGAGGTGTTTGTGACCGACGACGGCGCGGAAACCGATCTGGACCTGGGACATTATGAGCGCTTTATCGATGAAAACCTCACCCAGGCCAGCAACGTGACCAGCGGACGCGTATACAAAACCGTGATCGACCGGGAGCGCCGGGGCGAATACCTGGGCGCCACCATTCAGGTGATTCCGCATATCACCAATGAAATCAAGCGAAATATCCTTGCTGTGGCGCGCACCGAGAATCCCCCGGATGTGATTATCACCGAAATCGGTGGAACCGTGGGCGATATCGAAAGTCTGCCTTTTCTGGAAGCCGTGCGCCAGATGCGCGCCGAGGCAGGGAAAGAAAACTGCCTCTATCTTCATGTGACGCTGGTGCCATACCTCAACGCGGCAGGCGAGTTGAAAACCAAGCCGTCTCAGCACAGCGTGCGCGAGCTCAGCTCCATCGGCATTTCGCCGGATATTCTGGTGTGCCGCGCCGACCATGAGCTGCCCTACGATGTGCGCGCCAAAATCGCCATGTTCTGCAACCTGCCGGTAAACTGCGTGTTCCAGAACCTCAACGCCCGCAGCCTCTATGAGGTCCCGCTCATGCTGAACCGCGAGGGCCTGGATGAGCAGGTGATCAAGATGCTCGGCTTGCCGCAGGGGCGCTGCGATCTGAGCGAGTGGAGCGACATGGTGGAGCGTCAGCTTGCCAGCACCGACAGCGTATGCGTGGCCCTGGTGGGCAAGTATGTGGAATTGCCCGACGCCTATCTGAGCGTGGTAGAGGCCCTTACGCACGGCGGTATCTACCATGGCGTTAAGGTAAAAATCAAGTGGGTCCCTGCCCAGGACGTCACGCCCGAGAACGTGGGGGAGATGCTTGCGGGCGCGGACGGCGTGCTCGTACCAGGCGGCTTTGGCGCTCGCGGACTGGAAGGCAAAATTGCCGCCATTCAGTACGCGCGGGAAAACGGCCTGCCGTTTTTGGGGCTTTGCCTTGGGATGCAGATGGCGGTGGTGGAGTTTGCCCGCCACGTGCTGGATTTGCGTGACGCGCACACCAGCGAGGTGGACCCGCACACCACCTATCCCGTGATCGACCTGATGGAGGATCAGGATCTGGGCAACCTGGGCGGCACCATGCGCCTGGGCAAATACCGCTGCCTGCTTACCCCCGGTACGATCAGTGAAAAAGCGTATGGAACCAGTGAGATCTGGGAGCGGCACCGCCACCGTTATGAGTTCAACAACGCCTATCTGGACCGCTTTACGGCGGGCGGGATGATCGTCGCGGGCCGCAACCCCGACCGCAATCTGGTGGAGATCGTCGAGATTCCCACGCACCCCTTCTTTGTGGCGGTTCAGTTCCATCCGGAGCTCAAGAGCCGTCCCAACCGTCCTCATCCGCTGTTCCGGGAATTTGTAGGGGCAGTCCTGCAGCATCGCGACGGACGCACAGAGTAAGGCGACTGTGGGGGAGAGCGGCTCATGCGGCGTTCCATTTGGACAAGCTATACCCATACCATTCTGGCGAGTTATCTGGGCTATATAACCCAGGCCGTGGTCAACAACTTCGCACCGCTTTTGTTCCTTACGTTCCGTTCTCAGATGGGGCTGACCCTGGAGCAGATCACGCTGCTGACCACGCTGAACTTTTCTATCCAGCTGCTGGTGGACTTTCTGTCGGTCAAGGTGGTGGATAGGATCGGCTACCGTCCATGTGTGGTGGCGGCGCACCTGTTTTCGGCGGCGGGCCTGTCTGCCCTTGCCTTCCTGCCCCAGCTGCTGGGCAACGCCTATGCGGGGCTGATGCTGGCGGTGACGCTCTATGCCATGGGCGGCGGGCTCATCGAGGTGCTCGTCAGTCCCATTGTTGAGGCCTGCCCCACGGACAAAAAAGAAGCGGCCATGAGCCTGCTCCACTCGTTCTATTGCTGGGGCCATGTGGCGGTCGTGCTGTTGTCCACCGTGTTTTTTCAGTTGGCCGGTACCGGCCGCTGGCGGACCCTGGCCTGCCTGTGGGCGGCTTTGCCGCTGGTCAATGCGCTCTATTTTTCCCGGGTCCCCATCCGCCGCGTGGTGGACCCCCAGCGTCAGCTCTCCGTCCGCAGTCTGTTTGGGCAAAAGCTGTTCTGGCTGCTTCTGCTGATGATGGTCTGCGCCGGAGCGGCGGAGCAGGGCATGAGCCAGTGGGCGTCCGTCTTTGCGGAATCCGCTCTCGGGGTGAGCAAAACGATCGGCGATTTGGCCGGCCCCTGCGGCTTTGCGCTTTTGATGGGCACCTCACGCGCGCTTTACGGAAAATTCAGCGAACGCTTGCCGTTGCGCGCAGCAATGACGGCCAGCGCCGTAATGTGCATCGTCTGTTACGCCGTAGCGTCATGGAGCGGTTCTCCCGTGCTCGCGCTGGTGGGCTGTGCACTTTGCGGGTTTTCGGTAGGCATCTTCTGGCCCGGCACATTCAGTACGGCGGTGCCTGCGATTCCGGGAGGCGGGACGGCGATGTTCGCGCTGATGGCGCTGGCAGGTGACCTTGGGTGTGCGGGCGGACCGACCGTGATCGGATTTGTTGCGGGGGCGGCGGGCGGCAGGCTTACTGCCGGACTGGCTGTGGGGATGGTCTTTCCCGCAGCAATGCTGTGCGGCATGCTGCTCCTCTCAAGGGTGGCCTCGCGGAAAAACTGAATTCTCATAGAAAAACGGCCCCCTTCCATTTTCCAGGAAGGGCGGCCGTTTCATTATGCATCTTGTCAGCCCAGCAGCATCCGGTCACTGGCAAGCGCCTGTCCGCTGGCTTTCTCAAACAGCGCCAGCAGGTCCTCCACCGTCAGGCGCTGCTTTTCCTCTCCGCTTACGTCCACCACAATGCGCCCGTCGTACATCATGATGAGCCGATTTCCGTGGGCGATGGCGTCGCGCATGTTGTGGGTGATCATCAGTGTGGTCAGGTGGTCACGTTGGATGATGCGCTCCGTGGTTTCCAGCACCTTGGCAGCGGTCTTGGGGTCCAGGGCCGCGGTGTGTTCGTCCAGAAGCAGGAGCTTTGGCTTTTGCAGCGTGGCCATGAGCAGCGTCAACGCCTGTCGCTGACCGCCGGAAAGCAGACCCACCTTGGTGGTCAGCCGGTCCTCAAGCCCCAGGCCCAGAATCTTCAGCAGCTCGCGGTACCGATCGCGCTCAGCGGCTGTGATTCCGGCACGCAGCGTACGGCGCTTGCCGCGCCGCAGCGCCAGGGCCAGATTTTCCTCGATCTGCATGGTGGCGGCGGTGCCCATCATGGGGTCTTGAAATACGCGTCCAATGAACTGGGCTCGCTTATGCTCCGGCAGACGGGTGACGTTCACCCCGTCGATGGAAATGGTGCCCGAATCCACCAGCCAGGTGCCCGCGACGGCATTGAGCAGCGTGGATTTGCCCGCGCCGTTTCCGCCGATCACGCTGACGAAGTCTCCGTCTCTCAGGGTGAGGGAAACACCGTCCAGCGCGGTTTTCTCGTTGACGGTACCGGGATTGAAGGTCTTGCGCAGGTTGATGATTTCAAGCATGGTTCGCGCCTCCCTTGCTGGCGGGCCGGTCCAGATAGCGTGCCTTCCAATAGGGCACGGCCAGGAACAGCGCCACGATCATGGCGGAAAGCAGCTTCAGATAGTTGGAATTGATGCCGCTGAGGCTGACCACTGCCTGAATGACCACATAGTAGATGATCGAGCCGATGGCTACGGCCAGGAGCTTCAGGGCGAAGTTGCGAAAGATCTTTCCAAAGATGACTTCTCCGATAATCACGGCGGCCAGGCCAATGACGATGGCGCCACGTCCCATATTGATGTCCGCAAAGCTCTGGTACTGCGAAAGCAGCGCGCCGGACAGCGCCACCAGCCCGTTGGAGATCATCAGCCCCAGCACCTTATTCAAGTTCGTGTTGATGCCCTGGGCGCGGGCCATGTTGGCATTCGCACCCGTCGCGCGCAGAGAGCAGCCCAGCTCCGTGCCAAAAAACCAGTACAGCACGGCGATGATCACCAACGTGAACAATCCTGCCACAAAGATGGGATGCTGCCAAAAGCCGCGCGTCCCCTTGGTCACATCCTGCAGATAGCGAAGCGACACCAGCAGATCATATTTGTTGACGTTCAGCGACTGATTGGCCTTCATGCCCATAATGGCCAGGTTGACCGACCACAGGCCCAGCTGCGTCAGAATGCCCGAGAGGATGGCTGGGATGCCGCACGCCGTGTGCAAAAGCCCCGTGACCAGTCCGGCGAGCATACCGGCCAGGATGGCGGCCAGGAGCGATACCCACACGTTGCAGCCGCTTGTAATCAGCACTACGCCCACGGCGCCCCCGGTGCAGAAGGAACCGTCCACCGTCAGGTCGGCAATGTCCAGCAGCTTATAGGTAATATAGAGCCCAATGGCCATAATGCCCCAGACCAGCCCCTGGGAAATGGCGCCGGGCAGCGCGTTGAGAAAACTTGACAATGTATTTTCCCCCAATTCCGCAGCGGGGCGGCCCGCCGCCGGTATTTTCAAAAAAACCGCAAAAACGGGGGAAAAGGCAAGCCTTTTCCCGCCGTTTTTTTCAAGCGCTCCGGCGCTTACTCAATAGGCGTATATCCCTCCGGCATGGCGATCCCCAGCGCCTCGCCAATGACGGTATTGAACTTGGGGGTAAAGTTTTCGGCATAAGCGATGGGCATGGTGGAGATGTCCGCTTCGCCCGTGAGAATCTGAGCAGCCATCTTGCCGGTGGTCACGCCCAGATCATAGTAACTGATGGACAGGGTGGCCACGCCGCAGCCCTTGCAGATGCCTTCCTCACCGGCGATCACAGGTACGCCGGCGGGCTGACAGATATTATCCACAATGCCGGTGTTGGCGGCCACGGTGTTGTCGGTGGGCACGTAGATCACATCGCTGGCATCGGCGGCGGTCTGCGTCACCGCAGCGGCATCATTGCTGTCGGCAAAGGGGTAGAGAGTGCAGGTGTAGCCCATCTCCTCCAGGTATCCCTTGACGGTATCCACCTGGTACTGGCTGTTGGCTTCAGCCGAGCAATAGAGCAGGCCCACGTTCTTGGCGTCGGGGAACAGGGTTTGCACCATGGCGGCCTGCTGGTCCAGCGGGGCCAGGTCGGAGGTGCCGGAGACGTTGCCGCCCACGGTGCCGGTAAAGTCGTCAATGTCCAGCGCTACTCCATATTCGGTGACGGAGGTCCCCAGGATGGGAATGTCCGCCGTCGCGGCCACGGCCGCCTGCAGCGCAGCGGTGGCGTTGGCCAGAATCAGGTCCACATCAGCGGCCACAAAGGAATTGACGATAGTGGAGCAGGTGTTGGAATCACCTGCGGCGTTCTGCACATCAAAGGTGACCGCGTCACCCAGCTCCTCGGTCAGCGCGTCAATAAAGCCCTGGGTGGCGGCATCCAGCGCGTCGTGGGTGACCAGCTGGCACACGCCCACGGTATAAGTCTGTCCCTCGGCCAGGACCGGTACGGCGCAGAGCAGCAGCACTGCCGCCATCAGAATGGAAACGAGTTTCTTCATAAAACTACCTCCCTACAATGGTTTCCAATGATTTTCAAACGGGCTTGGCCCGGTTGAAGCGTTAAGAAAAGCAGAAAACGCCCTTCATTCCCACCCCAATGGGGGAAAACAAAGGGCGCGTCGCCGCGCGGTACCACCTCTGCTTCGCCGAAAGCAGCTTCCGGCCTCATGAGCAACCAGCATTGCTCACAGAATGGTAACGGATCTGACCCGGCCCGGCCTACTTGCATGGTTTCAGCCGGACGGCTCCGGAGCGGAATCCACCGCCTTTCCGCACCCCCTCACACCACCCGGGGGCTCTCTTAAGCGAAACATACGCGGCCACGTCACTCCATCGACGCCTTGTATGGCATGCATTGTATACCTCAAACCGCTGGCAAGTCAAGTGTCAAAATGTGCGGTACAATTTCAAAAATAGCCAGAGGACTGCAGAGACGTTGGTTTTTCAGAGATTCCGGCTCTGTATTTTCCCTGTTTTCCGGTTGCCCCAAAAATAGGTACCAAAGGTGTCATGTTTTTCTTGTGCACTTCTCATGCGTTAGGGTTGCACTTTGTTGCGGTAAAGTTATATAATGCTTGCAACCCCAATCACTGATATCAGGAGGGATCAACGTATGAAAAAGATCGTAGCCATCCTACTGGCGGTTCTGATGATGATTCCGGCGTTCGCTCTGGGCGAAAACGTCGTCAAGATCGGCGTGTTTGAGCCCGCCTCCGGCGACAGCGGCGCGGGCGGCAAGCAGGAAATGCTGGGCATGCAGTACGCCAACAGCGTGCAGCCCACCGTTGAGATCGGGGGAGAGACCTACACCGTCGAGCTCGTCTATGCCGATAACGGTTCTTCCGCCGACAAGGCGCCTTCCGCTGCGCAGCAGCTGGTCAGCGAGGGCGTGAGCGTGGTGCTGGGTTCCTATGGCTCCGGCGTGTCCATCGCGGGCTCGCAGTACTTCGCGGATGCGGGCATCCCCGCCATCGGCGTGACCTGCACCAACCCGCAGGTGACGGCCGGCAACACCCACTACTTCCGCATCTGCTTCCTGGACCCCTTCCAGGGCACGGTGCTGGCCAACTACGCTTACAGCGAGCTGGGCGCCAAGACCGCCTACTGCCTGGCCGAACTGGGCAACGACTACGACGTGGGCCTGTGCCATTACTTCCAGCAGGCGTTTGAGGCGCTGGGCGGCACGGTGATCTCCGATACCTTCCCCACCGGCAACAGCGACTTTACCTCTTACCTTTCCAACGCGACCGCCATCGGCGCGGAAGTGTTCTTCTGCCCGGTGTCCATCGCCTACTCCACCCAGATCATCAACCAGGCTGCGGGCCAGAACGTGACCTATCCCATCATGGGCGGCGACACGCTGGACTCCAACGTGGTGGTCGAGGCGGCCAAAGGTACCAATGTCAAGCTCTACATCAGCACCTTCTATCAGGAGGGCGGCTCTCCCGAGTTTGACGAGGGCTTCAAGGCCTGGCTCAATTCCAACAGCGAAGCCCTGACCAACAACGGCGGCAACGACATGATCGCAGCTGTGTCCGTCATGGGCTATGACGCCTACTTCGTAGCCCTGGAGGCCCTCAAGGCTGCCGGCAGCACCGACAGCAAGGCCGTTAACGAGGCGCTGTGGGATGTGACGTATGACGGCGTGTCCGGCCATATCGCCTTCGACGAGATCGGCGACGCGGCCCGTGACTCCGCCTACATCAAGACCGCCAACACCGAAACCGGCGCCTGGGATTTCGTGACGGTGCAGACGGTGGAATAATCCTTCCCGTTCCCAGCCCGACCAAGAAAGTCCGTTTTCGCGGCGGGGGCCCGATGCCCCCCGCCGCGAATTTCGTAAACTGCCAGAAGGGGGCTCGTTTTCCATGATGAGCACGGTTTTGCCCTATCTGCTCTCCGGCGTGAGCGTCGGCGGGCAGTACGCCCTGATCGCTATCGGCTACACGATGGTGTACGGCATCCTGCGCCTGATCAACTTCGCTCATGGCGACGTATTCATGGTAGCGGGCATTCTGATGGTCTATATCTCTGCCAGCGGGCTCCCGCTGTATGTGTCGATTCCGCTTGTGCTGGTCCTTACCGCATTTATCGGCTTCCTGATCGAGCGCGTCGCTTACAAGCCCCTGCGCTCCGCTCCGCGCATGAGCATCATGATTTCGGCCATCGGCGTCAGCTATACGCTGCAGAACCTGGTTCTCTACATCACCGGCGGCCTCAATCAATACTATCCCAGCATCCCCTTCATCTCCGAATCCGTGACCATCGGCACGGCGACCACCAAGATGGTCACCATCATCACCCCGGTGCTCACGCTGGTGCTGGTTATCGCGCTGGTCATGCTCATTAACCACACCAAGATCGGCATGGCCATGCGCGCCGTGTCGAAGGATTTTGAAACCAGCCAGCTCATGGGTATCAAGATCAACCGCGTGATTTCCGTCACTTTTGTAATCGGATCGTTCCTGGCGGGCGTGGGGTCGCTGCTCTACTTTACCAACTATACCACCGTGATTCAGACCTCCGGCGCCATGCCGGGCCTGAAGGCCTTTGTGGCTGCGGTATTCGGCGGCATCGGCAGCGTGCCGGGGGCCGTGGTGGGAGCGTTCATCATCGGTATCTGCGAAAACATCATCAAAGGCCTGGACGTCATTCTCATCAAGGCCGGCCTGAGCAAGCAGATGCTGGGGCTGACCACCTTCTCCGACGCGTTTACCTTCGCGCTGCTCATCGTGATTCTGATCGTCAAGCCGACAGGTTTGTTTGGCGAAAAGACGACCGACAAGGTGTGAGGTGAGCATCATGACCAATGTACAGAGCGTTTCCCGTATCAAAAGGCCGGACCGCGGCGTGATTCTGACCGCCGTGATCCTGGTTCTGATCTATGCGCTGGTGTTTGTACTGGAGCAGATTCTGCCGCCTACCTCCATGCTCTTTACGGTGCTGAAGAAAGGCGCGACCTACGCGCTGGTCGCGGTGTCGATGAACCTGCTCAACGGCTTTACCGGTCTGTTTTCGCTGGGCCAGGCGGGCTTCATGCTCATCGGGGCCTACACCTATGGCATTCTGACCATTCCTGTGGCGCAGCGCGCGGCCGTGTATCAGTACTATGACGGCGGCCTGATTCAGTTTGCCATGCCGGTGATTCCGGCGCTCATTCTGGCGGGCATCGTGGCGGCGATTTTCGCCTTTTTGATCGGCCTGCCGGTGCTTCGGCTCAAGAGCGACTATCTGGCGATCGCCACGCTGGGCTTTGCGGAGATCATTCGCTCCATCTTCCAGTGGGATAAACTGGGCGCGATCACCAACGGCTCCAACATGCTGCGCCTGTTTCCCACGTTCAATGATTTCAACATCAAAAACGCGGAGGGAGAGGTGACGCTGTACCTGTCCACCCTGGTGCCGTTCCTGATCGCGGGCGTGTGCATTGCCCTGATTGTGGCGCTGATTCACTCCAGTTACGGTCGCGCCTTCATGGCCATTCGCGACGACGAGGTGGCCGCCGAGGCCATGGGCATCAACCTGGCGCGGCACAAGCAGTTCGCCTTCTGTCTGAGCAGCTTTTTCGCGGGCGTGGGCGGCGCGATGCTGGCGATGTACCAGAACAGCGTGCAGGCCAAGAGCTTTACCTCGGCCATGACGTATGAGATTTTGCTCATTGTGGTCATCGGTGGCATCGGTTCGGTCACGGGCAGCTGCATTGGCTCGTTCCTGTTTGTGGCCTGCTCGGAATGGTGGCTGCGTTTCCTGGACCAGAAGCAGATGATCGGCGAGTGGGAGGTGCCGTTGCTGCGCAACGGCTTCCGTCTGGTGGTATTTTCGCTGATTATCATGGTGGTGGTTCTCTTCTTCCGTCAGGGCATCATGGGCTCTCGGGAGCTGCCGGATCTTTTCCGTAAAAAAACTGCGGCAAAAGCCGCCGGAAAGGGGGCGGGGAAATGAACATCGTCGAAACCGTCCTTGAACTCGAAAATGTAACCATGCAATTCGGCGGCGTGGTGGCCGTGGACAGCTTCAGCATGCACGTAGACCAGGGCGAGACCGTTGCCCTGATCGGCCCCAACGGTGCGGGCAAGACCACCGCGTTCAATGTCATCACCGGCGTGTACGCGCCCACCAACGGCTGCGTCAAGCTGCGCGGCAAGATCATTGCGCAGGGTCATCCCACCGGCAAAATGCGCAAGCTCTACGCCGGCACGCATATCGGCGAGTACAACCACCTCGTCTCCAACACGCCTGATAAAATCACCGAGATGGGCGTGGCGCGCACTTTCCAGAACATCCGTCTGTTCAAGAACATGTCCGTGCTGGAAAACGTGCTGGTGGCGCGGCATATGCGCCTGAAAGCGGGGCTGTTTACCTCCATGCTGCATATTAACCAGCAGGAGGAGCGGCGCATCCGCCAGGAATCGCTGGATCTGCTGGATATGCTGGGATTGGGCGACGTAGCGCAGGAGAAGGCGTCCTCCCTGCCCTACGGCAAGCAGCGCTACCTGGAAATTGCGCGAGCGCTGGCAACCGAGCCGCGGCTGCTTTTGCTGGATGAACCCGCCGCCGGCATGAACCCGCAGGAAACCGACGAACTGAGCGACTTCATCCGCAAGATCAAAGAGGACTTCAAGCTCACCGTGTTCCTGATCGAGCATCACATGAACCTGGTGATGGACATTTCCGACCGCATCTATGTGCTGGACTTCGGCAAGCTGATTTCCGAGGGCACGCCGCAGCAGGTGCAGGACGATCCCGCCGTGATTGCGGCCTATTTGGGGGTGGATGAGGAATGAGTCTGCTGGAAGTGAAGGACCTGGTGGTCAGCTACGGCGGTATCGAGGCGCTCAAGGGCATTTCCTTCAACGTAGACGAGGGCCAGATCGTCACTTTGATCGGCGCCAACGGCGCCGGCAAATCCACCACGCTTCGCGCCATCACCGGCATCGTTCCGGTCAAAAGCGGCACGATCCTCTACAACGGCGAGGACATCACCGGCATGGATACGCAAAAGGTGGTGGAACGCGGCATCGCACTGGTGCCGGAGGGACGGCGCGTGTTCGCCAACCTCACCGTCCTTGAAAACCTGAAGATCGGCGCGTATCTGCGCAAGGATACCGCTCAGATTCAAAAGGATATCGAGTACATTTACAAGCTTTTTCCGCGCCTTGAGGAGCGCAGCTGGCAGCTGGCAGGTACGCTTTCCGGCGGTGAGCAGCAGATGCTGGCCGTAGGCCGTGCCATGATGACCCGTCCCCGTCTGATTATGATGGATGAGCCTTCGCTGGGCCTGGCGCCGCTGGTGGTCAAGGATATCTTTGGCATCATCAGCCGCCTGAGCGCGGATGGCATAACCATTTTGCTGATCGAGCAGAACGCCAACGCGGCGCTGCACGCGGCGCACTACGGCTACGTGCTGGAAACCGGCATGATGACGCTCTCCGGTACGGGCGAGGAGCTGCTGAGCAGCAAGAGCATCCAGGAAGCCTATCTGGGCAGGGGAAAAAAGGCAAAACATGCCTAAGGAAAGCGCCTTTCGAACGGCAAAGACCGCTCGGAAGGCGCTCTTTTTGTGTGGGTTCAGGCTTTGGCTTTCGCAGCATGACGTCGTGCAAGGCCCGTCAAAAGCCACAGGTAGGCCGCCGTTATCACCGCCATGGCCGGCACCTCCGAAAGAAAGCGCGGTCCATCGGGAAGCGCCCGTGCCACCGCCAACAGAACGACCGCGGCAAGCAGCGCCGTAAGCGCCACGCGCAGCGCGCCGGGGGCGCAGCACCGGCATGCCACCCAGAGGAGAAAGTCGTAAAAACACACGGTGGACATGGCTTGGGCCGTTTCTGGAGTCAGGCGAAGCAGAGCAAAGCCACGCGCTCCGGGCAGCCGCTCCAGCGCTATACCCAGCAGCAGCGCCGCCGCCAGATTGACCACCACAGGCAGCCGTGCGCTGTCCCTCGGGAGCGCCAGCGAGGCGCCCAACGTAACCAGCACCATGGGGATCGGCTTCGCCAGCCATCTGCAGAGATCCCCCAGCCACGGCCATAATCGGCGGAGTGATGGCAACGCGAAAAGGTCGTGAAAATCCGCGGCCAGCAGCAGTGCGGCCACAATGGCCGCAAGAATCAGCACACGCCGTCTCGTCATACGCATCCTGTCCTTTCTCACCACAGGCGGAATAGTCACACTTTTTCCATCCAGCATGATACCATATTCCGTCTGCTTTGAACAGGCAGGAAAAAGTCCGAAAGCGTAGAATGTACTATCACAAACCGCCAAGGGAGGAAGACCCATGTACAGGACGGGCGTTTACTTCGGCCGATTTCTTCCGCCGCACCGTGGCCATCTGTACCAGATGATCGAGGCATCCACCCGCTGTGAAAAGCTGCTGGTGGTCATTTCCGACAACGCCGACCAGACCCGCGAGATCTGCCGTCGGGACGGCATTCCCGAAATCTCCTATCGCCTGCGCAAGCAGTGGATTTCCCAGCAGATTCAGGACATTACCCACATTGGCGTACGGGTATTGGACGAGACGGATATCCCTGTCTATCCGCAGGGATGGGAACTGTGGAGCCAGCGCATGCGCGAAGTGGTGGGGGAGCCCATCGACGCTTTTTTTGTAGGCGATATGGAATACGGCGAAACGCTGGCCCGGTATTTCCCCGAATCAAAGGTCGTGCTGTTTGACCCTGCCCGCACGCGCTATCCCATCTCCGCAACGGATATCCGCAGCGATATCCTGGGCAACTGGGATTATATCCTGGGTGCAGCGCGTCCCTTCTTTGCCAAAAAGGTGCTCATCGCCGGCACGGAAAGCTGCGGAAAGACCACGCTGACCAAGTGCCTGGCCAAGCTGTATAACACCTCCTGGTCCGAGGAAGTAGGGCGCTACTATGCGCGCGACTTTTTGGGCAACGATGAAACCATCTATACCGACGTGGATTTCAGCCGCATCGCGCATATCCAGTACGAGCAGGACTATCAGGCCCTCCGCACGGCCAACAAGGTTTGCTTCTTTGACACCGACGCCACCTATACAGACTATTTCAGCGAGCTTTACATGGGTCATTCCAACGAGCTTGTGGAAAAGTACATCGACCCGGACCGCTACGACCTGCTGATCTATCTGACGCCGGATGTGCGCTGGGTGCCCGACGGCCAGCGTCTCAATGGCGACGAGGACCGGCGCAGGATGCTCAACGACCGCCTGTGGGACATGTACGTGGCGCACGGTTTTAAAGACAAGATGGTGGTGGTCAGCGGGGACTATTCACAGCGGCTGGCGCATGCCATCCGGCTGGTGGACGAGCTTCTGGGCGGCTCGCAGCCATAGGGTAAGGAGATTCTGGACAAATTCCCTGCCGCACGCTCTTGACATTGCACCGGGCACTCACTATAATGGTTCCAGAGCCTCCTGAAGTGTGCGCCAGGGCCCTGTTTTTACCCACATTTCATAAAACGGAGCCCGGGTTCGGCGTCGGATGTCATGCCCCCGTTCTTGTGAACGTCAGGGGACGGCAGAAGTCGTCGACAGGGCACCGGCCTGCTTAACATAGCGGGTGAAAAAACGGGTACAGCGGCACTTTGGGTTCTCAACTGAGCTTTCTGCCTTATGGAGAAGGCTCTTTTTCATGCAACCGCCTCAAAGGCGCGCATGGCCCTATGCAAGAAGCGCCGTGCATGCTATAATGTTCCATATGACAGGGCGAAGGAGGGTAAAGCCGCTATGGATTATCAAACCACTGCGGGAAGCCGCGACGTGGCCAGGGCTGCGATTGAGCTGAGCATGACGCAAAGCCGTGATGAGGAACAGCGCTGGCGGCAGACCCTGCGCCAGCAGGGGGTTATCGGCGCCGCTGCGGATTTTGGCGGCGATTTTCTGACAGGTATTGTGCGGATTGTGGAACGCGCGGTGGTTGCCGCCAAGCGCGAGCAGGTGATTGGCGATTCCCACCTGGAAGAGGGCGGCGTGGCCGGCGCTGCGCGCGAGGCGCTCAATCAGGTCACCCCCAAGGCGCTGGGTATGAGTGTGGGCGGAAAAATCGGCATTGCCCGCTCCGGAGAGCATGTGGCGGTGGCCGTGTTTTTTAATATCGGCCTGGGACATCTGGATGAGGTGTGTATCGGTCTGGGGCATCGGGCCATTTGACCGATGAGCAAAAGAGGGGATGGAAACATGGTTCTGACCATTGCGATGGACGGCCCTGTGGGTGCGGGCAAAAGCAGCGTGGCCGACGAGGTTGCCAGACGGTTGGGCATTCTGCATCTGGATACGGGAGCGATGTATCGCGCCTTCGCGTGGCAGGCGCTGAAGGAAGGCATCGATACGAACAACGCCCAGGCGCTGGCAGCGCTTGCCGAGCGCACGATGCCGGAGGTCCGCTTTGAAAACGGCGCGCAACGCACGCTCATTGGCGGGACGGATGTGACGGACTGCATCCGCACGCCGGAAATCAGCATGGCCGCAAGCGTGGTTTCCACCGTGCCGCAGGTGCGCCGGGCCATGGTCGCCCGCCAGCAGGAGCTGGCGCAGCGTCAAAGCATGCTGCTTGATGGCCGCGACATCGGAACCCGCGTGCTCCCCAACGCCACCCTGAAAATCTATCTGACTGCCTCGGCCGAGGTGCGGGCGCGCCGCCGGTTTGAGGAACTGAAGGCCAAGGGGGACCCCTCCACCTACGAGCAGGTGCTCGCGGACGTGCGAAGCCGCGATGAGCGTGACACCACGCGTGAAACCGACCCCCTCCGGCCCGCGGAGGATGCGCAGGTGCTCGACAGCTCGGACATGACGCGCGAGCAGGTGGTGGAAGACGTGCTGCGGCGCGTGGCGATCCGGCAGGGGCATGCCCTGCACGCCGAGGAACACCTCACCCCCATGTACAGAGCGGCGCGGGGGGTGGCGGCTTTTCTGCTGACCTGCCTGTCGCCTGTAACCTATCACCATTTGGAACGCGCCCAGCTGGATGCTCCCTATATTCTCATTTCCAACCACAACTCGCTGATGGACCCTCTGCTTGTGGCCTGGAAGTGCTATCGGTACCAGATCCGCTTTTTGGGGAAAAAGGAGCTGGTGAAAAACCCTCTCTTGCGCTGGCTGTTCCACAAGCTGCTGATGATCGATGTGGACCGTCACAATATGGATATGGCGGCGTTGCGTGCCTGCCTGAAAACGCTGCGCGAAGGTCATCCGCTGGGCGTGTTTCCGGAGGGCACCCGTCACAAGGAAGGCGTGATGGAGCACATGGAAAGCGGAATTGCCATGATCGCCCTGCGCAGCGGCGCCAGGCTTCTCCCCGCGTACATCGCAGGCAAGCCGGGACTGTTCAGGCGCACGCATGTCTATTATGGGGAGCCGTTTAGCGTCAAGGATATTGCCGCGCGCGGTATCAACCGGGAGGCGTGCCAGGAGGTTCTGGAGCGCATTCAGGACGTTTATCTGGCACTCGAACAGGAAGATGCGGCCGTGAAGATGTAAATAAGTTGAAATTTTTCTATGGATATTGCCCAGCGGCAGACAGCATATCTGTTTTTCTTTTGCACCGCCAAAAGGAAAATGATGGCTGAAAGCCAATGGCTGCACGGCTTTTTGCACTGTGAGCGATTTCCTTCTCAAACCGCCGAGGCGAAAGAATTGTCAATTATTAATTCTTTATAAAAAGAAGGATAATTCACGCCGGACGGCGAATAGCCATCATGATATGCTTAGGAGGACGGTTTTATGCCGGTTTCGGTGGCACGCCACGCGGGCTTCTGCATGGGAGTCAAACGTGCGGTGGATGGGGCGGTCAAGGCTGCGCAGGAAGGAAAGCCTATCGTTTCCTTCGGCGAGCTGGCCCACAACCCGGAGGTCATCCGGCGGCTGAACGCCATGGGCATATCGGTCATCCACGAAGTGGAACAGGCACGCGGCAAAGTGGTGCTTATCCGTAGCCATGGCGTGGCTCCGGAAATCACCGAAGCCCTTCGCCGTGTGGCGGACGAGGTGATTGATCTCACTTGTCCGTTTGTCGCCCGCCTGCATGACGTGGTGGCGCGCTACAGCTCCGGCGGTCTGCCGGTGATTCTGGTGGGGCAGAGAGATCATCCCGAAGTAATCGGCACCATCGGATACGGGCGCGGAACGGTCTACACCGTCCACGACCCCGAAGAGGCGGCCGCGCTGCCGCAAATGGATCGCGCGCTGGCCGTTTCACAGACCACGTTTCCCCACGAGCGGTGGGAGGAAATCCTGCCTGTGCTCCACAGCCGGGTAGAAAATCTCACCGTGCAGGACACCATCTGCACTGCCACGGCCCTTCGGCAGAATGAAGCGCGCGAGCTGGCTGCGAAGGTGGACGCCATGCTGGTGGTGGGCGGCCTGGGCAGCGCCAATACCCGCAAGCTGTACGAAACGTGCAAGCGCATTTGCGGGCGTACCCTTTTGGTAGAGCGTGCGGCGGATATACCGCCGGGCTTTGCGAATATCCATTCGGAATCCATTGGAATTACCGCCGGCGCGAGCACGCCGGATTGGTCACTTAAGGAGGTTGTCACACGCATGACTGACAAGGAACAATTGGACCGGCAGGTTTCCACCGAGGAGGCGGAAAAGGACAGCTTTATGGCTGATGTGGAAGCGACTCTGGTCAAGATCAGGCCCGGGCAAACCGTGAAGGGCACCGTGGTGCAGATCACCGACGACGAAGTCTGTGTCAACATCGGTTTCAAGAGCGACGGGCTGATCAAGCGCGAAGACCTGGTGACGGAGGATGTCAAACTGGGCGACGAAATCGAAGTGGAGGTCGTCAAGGTAAACGACGGCGAAGGCAACGTTTTGCTGTCGCAGCGCAACATCTTGAACCGCAAGGCCTTCGCGGAGCTTGTCCAAAAGTACGAAAACAACGAGTATGTCGAGGGTGTGGGCAAGGAAGTCGTCAAGGGCGGCCTGATCTGCACGGTCAACGGCATTCGTGCGTTCGTGCCTGCGTCGCAGCTCTCCAACCGCTACGTCGAGAAAATCGGCGACTTCGTGGGCCAGACCCTCAAGCTCAAAATCATTGAGATGGACGAGCAGAAGCGCCGTATTGTGGCCAGCCGTCGCGCCGTGGTGCGCGAGGAAGCGGCCGCAAAGAAGGCCGAAGCCTGGGCCCGCCTGAAGGAGGGCGAGGTCGTGCACGGCATCGTGCGCCGTCTGACCGACTTCGGTGCGTTTGTGGATCTGGGCGGCGTGGATGGCCTGATTCATGTGACCGACCTGAGCTGGGCTCATGTCAAGCATCCTTCCGAGATTGTTTCTCCCGATCAGGAAGTGGATGTCAAGATTCTCAGCCTGGACCCGGAGCGCGAGCGGATCCAGCTTGGCCTGAAGCAGCTTCAGCCCAAGCCCTGGGATATGGCTCCTGAAAAGTATCCGGCCGGCGCCGTGGTCACGGGCAAGGTGGTCCGCATCACCACGTTCGGTGCCTTTGTGGAGCTTGAGCCGGGCATCGACGGCCTGGTACACATCAGCCAGTGCGCTCCTACCCGCATCAACAAGGTGGAGGATGCGGTCAACGTGGGTGATGTGGTCAATGTGAAGGTGCTGAGCATCGATCCCGAAGCCAAGCGTATCAGCCTGAGCATCCGTGCGCTGATGGAGCCCGAACCCGCCCCCGTGGAGGAAGCGCCCCAGCCTGCTTACGAGGATGACGGCGCAGAGGCCGTGCCCGTGGACATCGAGGCCGTGGGCAAGGCGCTGGAAGCCGAGGCCGCTCAGAACGAAACCAACGAGTAATAACCGGATACGTTTCCCCGCATGCTGTGGCATGCGGGGTTTTTTGTGTGCGCAAAGTCATCGGCCTTTTTAGGAAAAAGATTGCAAATCGTTGCGGCCTATGATATAATACGATAAACTGATGGTCAATCAGGTCTATCTAAGTTGTCCAAATCCGCCTGAGTGAAAAGAGGTTCTTGTGCGCTACGCGATGCTTTTGAAGCCGCATCCTAATGTTCGTTATCGCCAATCCCTGCAAAAGCTGGCATTGATGGAACTGGAATGCATCCTTGATGCTTGGCATGTAACCTGTGACCGGCCAAGGATAGCGTATCTGGCGAACGAGCCTTTTTTAGTGTTTGAAGCGCAGGAGCTGAACGAGGCGGCATGGGCGGCGATTTCAAGACATTCGGCCATCTGTTTGGCTGCCCAGCTACGGGACGACGGCGCTTTACAGCCCGTTGCACGCGCATGCGCTGGCTGGCTGCCGGAGGATCTGCCCCATGTGCTCAAATACAAAGGCAAAACCAATGCGGACTTCACGTACCTGATGCTGCACTGCGCCAGGGCTGCGTCTGCTTTTGCACATGAGCCGGGACCTTTGCGCATACTGGACCCCATGTGTGGAAAGGGCACGACGCTGATGTGCGCTCTGTGTGAGAACTGTGATGCAGTCGGTGTCGATACCGATGCAAAGGCTATCCGGGAGGCGGAAAGCTATCTGGAGCGGTCGCTGAAGCTGCATCGGATCAAGCATCGGCGTGCGTCGGGTGCGCTGACGCTGCCGGATGGCAAAAGTGCCAGATGGAGTGAATACGCCCTTGCGCCGGACGCGCAAATCATGCGCACAAGCCCGCTTTCCGTTCGGATGATCCATGGGGATGCGGGCGGACTGGATGCGTTGATTCGCCCACAAAGCTGCCATTTGGCGGTGTGCGACCTGCCTTATGGCGTACAGCACGCACCCCGCGAGAACGGCGCGATGTCCTCCCTGGCACGGCTTGTTGAGCGCGTCTTGCCCGGATGCGTCCGAGCGCTCAAGCCCGGAGGCGCGGTGGCGTTTGCCTTTAATCTCAACACACTGCGCCGTGCGGAGGTCGCCACTCATATGGAGAGGGCAGGGCTGGAGGTCATGAGCCAGCCGCCGTATGATGATTTTTCCCACTGGGTGGAACAGGCGGTGGAACGTGATGTGGTGATTGCGCGCAAAGCGTGACCCCCCCGGCAGCCTGCCGGAGTAGACCAGGTTTCCGTTAACTGTTTAAGGAGGGTTCATATTGCAGAACGCACAGCTGCAAGCGATGACGGTTGTTCAGCTGCGAAAGCTTGCGAAGGAAAATGGCGTGAAATTGAGCGCTGGAATTGATAAATCCGGAATCGTTGCGCGCCTGTCAGAGGCGCTATCCGACGAGCCGACTGTTCAGCCGTCTCCGCCGGAACAGGCCCAAGCGCTGCATGAGCCGGCTCCGGAGCCCGAACCTGCCCCGGAAGCGCAGAAAGAGGACGCAAGCCCTGCCCAGACGCAGGAAAAGCTGCAAGAAGCGCCTCTTTCGGCGGATGTAACCGCGGTGTCCCCCGGAAGTTCGGGCTTTCGTCCCTGGAACAACCCGCAGGAGCAGGGCGGCTTCCGTCCGGTCTACCGGCAGGCATGGCAAGCGCGCAGCACGTCGCGCGATACCGCGCAGACGCCCGCTTGGCAGCAGCGTGCTGCGGGTACGGTCAACCGCTTTGGCCCTCCTGCCCGCACATCCCCCGCCAGGCAGGCAGAACCCCAGGAGCCGCACCGGCAGACAGGGGAATATACCGCACGTCCGGCTCCCCAGGAAAACGTGCCCAAGCTGGATGGATACCGCCTGGGATATCGTGCGGCTCCGCAGCGTACATCCTATCAGAACCGCGGAGAATATGCTGCGCGAGATCAGGGATACAATGGCTATCAGCAGCGTGGTGGGTATCAGCAAAGCGGCTACCGGTCCTCTGGCAGCAGCTATGGATATCAGCAGCAGCGCGGCTATCAGCCACCTTCCTCGGAGGTCCACTACAACGACGCACTGTACCGCATGCCGCGCGACCCGCAATTTGCAGCCCAGGCTGAGGAAGGCCAGATTCCCGATCTGTTGAAAGTGCAGGAAAGCGAACCGGCCAGCGGCATTCTGGAGATTCTGCCGGATGGATATGGCTTTTTGCGTGGGCATACGCTATTGCCGGGCAAAAAGGATATCTATGTTTCCATGGCGCAGATTCGCCGCTTCGGACTGCGCACGGGTGATCTGGTCGAGGGAACGGCGCGCTCCCAGCGTGACAGCGATAAATTTGCCGCTTTGCTCACCGTGGACCGCCTCAACGGCCATGAGCCCGAAGAAAACCCGGACCGTTTATCCTTTGACCAGCTGGTGCCGGTCTATCCCAACCGGCGCATTGTGCTGGAAAGCGAGCAGGATCACGAGGATATGGCCATTCGGCTCGTGGACCTGATTGCTCCCATCGGATTTGGACAGCGCGCGATGATCGTCGCGCCGCCGGACAGCGGACGGCTGCTGATGCTTCGGGACATCTGTCGTGCCATCAAGCGCAATGATGCCGACGCGGAAGTGCTGATGCTGCTGATTGACATTGCTCCGGAAGAAGTGACGGAAATCCGCGAATCGGTGGATGCGGAAGTATTCGCCTCTACCTTCGCCGATGCGCCCGATACGCAGACCCGCGTGAGCGAAACGATGCTGGAACGCGCCGAGCGGCTGGTAGAGGACGGACGAAATGTGGTGATTCTTCTGGACAGCCTTACCAAGCTGACGCGTGCCTATCAGGCGGCGTTGGTGCAGGGAGGGCGTCCGATGACCAACACTGTCACCCCTGCGGCACTGGTTCGCCCAAAGCGCTTTTTTGGCGCGGCACGCAATACCCGCGACGCAGGAAGCCTGACCGTGGTCGCTACCATCGCGGTGGAAACCGGCTCGCGTGTGGATGATATCATCTTTGAGGAATTCAAGGGAACGGCGAATATGGAGCTGTTCCTGTGCCGTCATCAGGCGAGCGATCCGGTCTATCCCATGATTGACTTGCAGCTCAGCGGCACCAAAAAGGATGATATGCTGCTGAGCGACGAGCAGAAGGAAGGCCTGCGCGCGATTCGTAAGGTGCTGGCCTCCACCACCAATGGGGAAGCCGTGGTACAGTTGATTGATATGATGCAGAAAACACACTGCAACGCAGACCTGCTCAATCGTCTGCAGGATTGGATTACCCTGTGGGAAAAAAGCGGCTATCTCAAGCGCTGAACACGATCGGTTTTTCCGTGGCCCCGCCAGACTGTTTTGGCGGGGCGTTATTTTTACATTCCCAATGTGGGTGTATTCTTGACGCAATGCGGAGAAAATGCTATTGTATGAAGCTGGGTACAACTTTTTATCCCGAAGGTAACGAGGTGTAAGAATGACGGACAACCATTCCGGCACAAGGAGCCGCGTCCGGCGCAGCGAACGGGCGCAGCATTTCTATGCGGCGCGGACGTTTTCGGACGAAGAAATCAAAAACGAGGAGCAGCCTTCCAACGCACAGGCCTTGGATAAGAAAAGCGCCTCTGAGTCTTCTGTAACCGCGCCGGCGGGCGAAGCCTATTTGCCCAACGAGCCGCTTGCATCCCCGAAAGAAGCGCAGGAACGCTATACGCCCAATGACATTTCTGCACCGGCTGACGAGCCGGCCGCAGAAGGAAATGAGCCCCAGCTTGATTTTTCTGCCTACTATCGCAGGGACGGCTCGGCGTCGGAGGGCGACGGGTCGGAGCCTGCCTTTGCGCCGCCCATCAAGCTGGATTTTTCCGGTTATGACGATCATCCCTGGAATGAAGGGCCGCAACAGGAACCGCAAAGCAACGTCTACCGTCCGCGCGAGGCCACCTGGGCCGATACCGCCCGGCGCGATGTGCTTGCGGCGGACGGCGTGGGCTATCAGGTGCAGGAAAGTGACGCGCCGGGCAGACGCAGACACCGCCGGAACATGTTGCGAAACACGCTGATTGCCCTGGTCGCGCTTGTGGTGCTGGCCGGTGGCGCCTGGGTGTTCCGCGAGCCCATAACGGAATGGCTGGGTCAAAGCGGCATCGTATCCCCTGCCAGTGAAGAGCCGTTTACCGCGGTGGTCACTCCCCAGCCCGTGGAAGGATATGACGCGGCGCCTGCCGTGGAGATTGCGGACAGCACGCGCACAGCCATCAGCAAGTTAAGCGGAACGGTGCAGATGGACATACGCGCCGTTACGGATACCCATGTGCTCACCAGCAATCTGCGGCCGGATGGCACCTATGATTTTTATCTTTTTACCGCTTCCGAAGGGCGGTTGTTATGCTATTTTGATGGCCTGTCGAAGGACGGAATGTTTCCTCAGGCATTCGGCGGCTTTTATGTGGATCAGGAGCCCTATCTGGTAGCGGCCAACGGGTCTGCTCTGATTCGGCTGGATGATCTTGAGGCTACCTACGGACGGGAGCTGCGTCTGCATCCCATGTATAACGGTTGGTCCATCATTGAAGGAGTCGAGGACGGCAGCACCAATTACATCAGCGCCGCCGGTCAGATGCTCAGCACCCTGTGGTTTGCCCGTTCATATCCTTTCACAGGACAGTATACCGCGGCCTATGTGGATACCGGAAGCACGGCCGACAGCGATCAGCGGTATCTGCTGTATGTGCTGGGGCAGGATGGCACCATGAGCCGCTGGTTGGCAACCCCCGACATGGACGAGCTGGTAGCCTCGGCATGCGGGGTAGCCTATATGGCTTCCGGCGAAATATACCTTTTGCCGGACACGTCCGCACCGATGGCCACCTCGCCGCAGGTGGACGCCTATCTGGATTGCGACGCGCTGGTGGTCAAGGACGCACAAACCGGCAAATATGGCCTGTTTGTAGCGGGGGAACAGCATTACGATTTCATTTACGATAGCATACGCCCGGTCGAATGCGATATTGAGTGGGCCGAAAAGGCCATCAGCGGCCCAGGCGGTACGTTCACCGTTCATGCGGTGACGGGAGCAACCTATCCTCAGCCGCTTTCGCATTCGTTTGTGCTGGAAAGAGACGGCCAGTCCGAATACGTAGCGCTTTCCACCCAGTCGTGCTATCCCATCCGGTTGGAAGGCGAGTTTTGAAAGGGAGGTATCCGTCGATGAAACGGTTTGCGGCGCTGCTGCTGGCGCTTGTGATGGCGCTGGGCACGGCATCGGCACAGGAGGCCGAAATGACCGCGCAGGGCGTAACGGTCGTGCGCAATCATGTGGAGGAAACGGTGGGCCACCAGCAGATTGTGGTGGATTATCCCACGTTCAGCTGCGATGATCCCCAGCTGGAACTATACCTGACGGACCAGATCACGGCACCGATTCAGGCCCTGCAGCGCAGGGGGCAGATGGCGCAGGATGACGCCTATGCCGATGGCGGGCTGGATGAAATCCGCGGAGGCTATAATGTGTCACTGGATTTTCCGGGCCTTCTGTCCGTGGAAGCCACGGTGCGCAATCGTCCCGTCGATGCGCAGGAAGCTACGACGGAGTTTTTCTATCTGCTGGTAGACCTGGACAAGCAGCAAAGCGTGACGGTGAACGATCTGTTTGAAGAAGACGCCGGCACGGTGAACGCAGCCCTTCAAAGCGCCGTATACGCCCGTGTAAGCGCACAGGAAGGGCTTGCGCCAATCGCATCAGAGGCGGATGTGCCGATGCCCAAATCCTATTTTGTGGCGTCTGCCGCGTTTCGCCTGCTCTATGCCCCCGGTCAGCTTGCCGATGAGGCCGTCGTGGTGGACATTCCCTGGTCGGAGCTGGCGCTTACGCCCTCCTCGCTTATGACGGGAGAGGAAACCCAGCCTGCTGCAACCGCTACGCCGCAAGTGCAGCAGACGGCCACGCCGCTGGCCACCGTTACGCCGGCGCCTCCGGCTACGCTGGACCCCAACTTCTCCCTGGCGCCGGTGGTTACGCCCACGCCCATGCCGCTGGCGGGTAATGATGCCATTACCGTAGACGTGCTCACCCACGGCCTGTGGAAGCCTTTGGGGACCGATGGAGAGGTTTACTATCAGTTTACCGCGGACGGCAAGCTGCTTACCGTCACTGTGACTGACTACACCGTGACCGACGGTGTACTTGCCAGCGGCGTGCTTAACGGCACGCTTGACATCGGCAGCGACAGCGCCTTTACTCTGCACGGCGAAAACGGCGAGCTGAGCGGCTATGTGCTCAACCGTCAGGGCGAAAGTGTGGCCCCGGAGGAATTTGTGACGCCCACGCCCACGCCCGTACCTACGCCCACGCCGAGTCCGACCCCGACCCCCACACCCACGCCAACACCAACGCCGACGCCCAGCCCCACGCCTACCCTGTCGCCCTATCAGCAGGCGGTTCAGCAGGCGCCTAACCTGGCGAATCTGAGCGACGCCGCATTTGAAAAGGCGCAGACGCTCCCGGTGTATTGCGCTCCGGGCGAAGAAACCTATCGCGTGGATGGCGCGCAGGTAGACACGGACGAAACCGTGCTTATCTACGGCGTGGAAAACGGATGGGTGCTGGTCAGCTACACCATTGGCAACGGTTCGCGCGGGCGGATCGGCTATATCAAGAATACCACGCTGGCCGATGCGGAAAACGTGGCGAAGCTGGGCTTCTGCTCGGTGCCGCTTACCTTGGCCAGCGACTGCGAGGGCACGGACGATCCGCTCTACGGCAAGGAGCCGCTGACATCGCTTCAGGCAGGCGACAAGGTGACGCTGCTGGCTTTCATGGGTGATGAATGGGCCTATGTGCAGATTGGCCTGGAGGGGCGCGTATGCCGCCTGTTCATCCCACGTTCTGCGCTGTCGCAAAACTGACTGCCATTTGCCAGAGAGGAATGACGCACGTGGACCGCAAGGATGAGATCATTCAGCTGCAGATGGACGTGATCAGCCAGATGACGCAGAGCAACCTGCGCCGCATTGCCGATGATCTGTGGAGTAGCGGAACGGCCAACCCTGCTTCCGCCATTCCACAGCCGGAAACAGCCGCTTCCAAACGTGAGGAGGAACCGCCGCCTCCCGCTGAAACGCTGGATGATCTGCGCCGGGAACTGGAAGGGTACATCGGCCTTGCAGCCGTCAAGCGCGAGGTGGAAAGCCTGATCAATCTGGTATCCGTGCAGAAACTGCGCAAGGAAAACGGCCTTCCCGTGAGCGAGCTGTCGTTGCATATGGTGTTTTCGGGCAACCCGGGCACCGGCAAAACGATGATTGCCCGTCTAATGGCGCGCGTGTACCGTTGCCTGGGGATCTTGTCCAAAGGCCAACTGGTGGAAGTAGACCGTGGCGGGCTGGTGGCCGGTTATGTAGGGCAAACGGCCATTAAGACCGGTGAGGTTCTTCAAAAGGCAATGGGAGGTGTGCTCTTTATCGACGAGGCCTATACGCTCACCGACCGGGGTGGCAGCGATTACGGGCAGGAAGCCGTCGATACCTTGCTCAAGGCCATGGAGGATCATCGGAAGGACCTGGTGGTGATCGTGGCCGGCTACACTGAGCCCATGGAGCGGTTCATCCATTCCAACCCCGGTCTGGAAAGCCGTTTTAACCGTTTTTTGCATTTTCCGGATTATACAGCACAAGAGCTGGCAGAGATCTTTGAATTGCGCTGCAAAGGCAGCGGGTACATACTGGCAAACGACGCAAGGCCCTTTCTTCTGCGCCTTCTGGAACAAGGATGCCGCGATCCCAGAGGCTTTGGCAATGCGCGCGGCGTACGCAATTTGTTTGAACGAGCGGTGAGCGCACAGGCCAACCGTCTGGCCCATGAGCCGCAGGTAACCCGCGAAACCCTCATGCTGCTAACGGTCGATGATCTTCGCGCAGGTGGGGGAGAAGCACATGCTCCTTCCGAAAATGCATAAATACAGCCTGTTTCGCGTGCGAGCTTTATCGCACGCGATTTTTAACGGGATTGGACAGGAAAGAAAGGATATCTCTGAAAACTGCTGGGACGCATGTGGCGGGGGTTGGTCCAGCTTTGGTGGACAGGAAGCTACCTCCAAAGCGGTGAGAGAATCGAGACGGTGTGTATCGCAGAAACGCTTGGATCTTCACGGTGACTGTGTTCCCATTTTCCGTTATGACGGGGCATATAGGAACGGAGGAGATTGTGGTGCCCCCAGTTCTCTGGCTCCAAAGGGGGCGAAATCACAGCAGCTGCCGGAAAAACGGTTGGTGAACGAAAGCCGTGCCCGGAGCGTTTAAAGGCAATGCCTCCAATACATGCAACAATCTCGCTTGGAAAATCCACGGAAAAATAGGTGTCCTGCTTCGCATAAGTACCCAGAACGCGAAAGCGGGAGTAATTGTGCATGGTGGGGCATGAGTACAGCTTCAGCTGCGGACCGGCGATGCAGCGCCGGGGTATAACCGTCACATCGAGCTCAACAAGCCGCCTGGAATGCTGCCCTGCTCATAAGGTTTGGACTTGTAAGGCTTTCCCCCACAGCTGTTGCTGTCCAACCCTGCCTTCGCCCCCCTGCAGGCTTTCCACGTCCGGGTTCCCGCGCTTTCGGATTTGGGCCCACAGCTTCATAATGCCCAGGGCAGGATCTAGCCGGTGCATACCGGAAATGAGTTTGTAGTCCTCCTTGGCATGCTGGTTGGATGGCTGTGGGGCAGGTGGGACTGGCAGGCCGGGGATGGGCGGGACCCATCGTAGCGGCCATGCCAGAAGCAGATGTAGGATTGGATTTTGTTGCCCTTACGGCTTGACCGGCTTATGTCGTATTTCTTTGTGTGCGCCATCTGGGAAAGGGTACTTCATGTCCTGTGTTATACTCCTGATGAGACTTAGGTGTTTTCCTTCGTTATTGCTGAAAATCAACGATATCAGACAGGGTTCAAGTCTCTTCTTTTTTTCCTACTCTCCAATATGTTTGACAAATCTGCAAAACTGGGAATTAGACATTTTTTGTTTACATTCTTTGCATTGCAAGGGACCTCTTACCCCGCGCCCGCATATCATGGCGCAGGGGGTGGCACAATGAGAAACGGTTATGACGAAGCGGCGGCCGTGGCTTACGCCAGGCGCTGGGCCCTGCTGCGCAATCCGGCCTATCTGGACTTCCACGGGCTGGGCGGGGACTGCACGAACTTTGTATCGCAATGCCTGTACGCGGGCGCGGGCGTGATGAACCGCACGCCGGTGTATGGCTGGTACTACGTAACGGGCAATGACCGCACCGCGTCCTGGACGGGGGTGGAATACCTCTACCGCTTTCTGACGGGCAACAAAGGGCCGGGCCCCTACGCGCAGGAGGTCGGCCGGGAGGATGCGGTCCCCGGCGACGTGGTGCAGCTGGGGGACCCAAGCGGCTATACCCACGCCGCCCTGATCGTGGATGTGCGGCAGGGCGAATGCTACGTAGCCGCCCACACGCTGGATTCGTGGATGCGGCCCCTGTCCAGCTACCGCCAGCCCGCGCGCAGGTTTCTGCACATTCTGGGCGTGCGCGGCAGGGGATAGGACCCGCTTGCGCAGCGCGTCGGAAATATGGTAAGATAACACGCCCGCACACGCGGTATGCGGCATCCATACAGGGAAAGAGGAACGCGCTTTATGCGGCGAAAAAACGACCTTGGCAGAGACCCGATCGGACCGCTCGTTTTGAGAATTGCGCTGCCCAGCATGCTGGCGCAGTTTGTGAGCGTGCTGTACAGCATTGTGGACCGCATGTACATCGGCCATATTCCCGGGGTGGGCGATCTGGCGCTCGCGGGCGTGGGCGTATGCGGCCCGGTGGTGACGATGATCGGGTCGGCCGCCTCGCTGATCGGCGTGGGCGGCGCGCCGCTGATGAGCATGCGCATGGGCGAGGGGGAGACGGAGCAGGCCCGCCGCATTCTGGCCAACTGCTTTTTGATGCTCTGCGTGCTGTCGGTGGCGCTGATGGCGCTGCTTGCGCCCATCCGCGAGCCCATGCTGATGCTCTTTGGCGCGAGCGAAGCCACCTTTCCCTTTGCGGGGGCGTATTTTTCCGCGTATCTGTGCGGAACGCCCTTCGCGCTGCTCTCCACGGGCATGTGCCAGTTCATCATCTGCCAGGGATTTGCCGGGCAGGCCATGCTGTCGGTGGTGCTGGGCGCGGTGATGAACATTGTGCTGGACCCCGTGTTCATCTATGTGCTGGACATGGGCGTGACGGGCGCCGCCGTGGCCACGGTGATCTCCCAGGTCGGAAGCTGCGCCTTCGTGCTGGCGTTTCTGTTCGGCTCAAAGCCACATGTGCGCATCACCTTTTCGGGCTATGATGTCCGCGTGATGCGAAGGGTACTGCTCATCGGCTTTACCCCCTTTGCCATCATCGCCGTGGACAACGTGATGATCATCGCCATGAACGCCGTGCTCAAGCGCTATGGCGGCGCGGCGCAGGGCGACATGCTGCTCACCTGCGCCACCATCGCGCAGAGCTTCATGCTGGTGGTCACCATGCCGCTGGGCGGCATCAGCAGCAGCACGCAAACCATCCTGAGCTTCAATTATGGCGCGCGCAGGCCGGACCGCGTGCGGGAGGCGCAAAAGCGCGTCTTTGTGCTGTGCGCCGTCTATACGGGCCTGATGATGCTGGTGGCCTGGACGTGCGGAGGCGTGTTCGCGCGCCTGTTCACCACGGACGCCGGCATGGCGGACCAGGCGGTGTGGGCCATTCGCGTGTGCAGCCTGGCGCTGCTGCCGCTGGGCATTCAATATGAAATCGTGGACGGCTTTACCGCGCTGGGACAGGTGCGCTACTCGCTTCCGCTGTCCTTCTGGCGAAAGCTGGTCTACTTCGTGGCGCTGTTTGCGCTCCCGGCGGCCTTCGGCGCGCGGGCGGCGTTCTTTGCCGAGCCCGTGTCGGACGTGCTGGGCCCGGCGGTTTCCATCGCGGTCTACCTGCTGGCCATCCGCCGCATTCTGCAGCGGCGGGGGAGCGGCCCGCAGGGCGTATGAGCCGTTACAGCCAGGAAGGCAGGCGCAGGTCGTCGCGCCGCACGTTGGACCAGTCAAACAGCGCGGTCAGCTCCTCCAGATCCGCCGGACGGTCCTCCTCCAGCAGGCCCGCCGCATGCGCGAGCATGCCCAGCAGCCGCTGCGGGGTGTAGCGCCGGGACAGCGCGCTCAGGTCCAGATCACGGTCCCGCTTGGCCAGCCGCCGCCCCTGCGCGTCGGTGAGCAGGGGAATGTGATAGTAACGCGGCACGGGATAGCCCAGCTCGCGCAGCAGGTAGATCTGCCGGGGCGTGGCGGAAAGAATGTCGCGCCCGCGCACCACCTCGTCAACGCCTGTGAGCGCGTCGTCCACCACCACCGCCAGCTGATAGCCGAACAGCCCGTCCGACCGGCGCACGATGAAATCGCCGCAGTCCCGCGCGAGGTTTTCGCATTGCGGCCCCTGCAGGCCGTCCACAAAGCGGATTTCCTCATCCGGCACGCGCACGCGCAGGGCGGGGGAGCGTGCCAGCGAGAGCCGCCCGATCTCCTCCTGCGTCAGATGCGCGCAGGTGCCGGCGTATACCCGTTGCGTATCGCCCAGATTGGGCGCGGCGGAGGCCTGCTGCTGCAGCTGCGCCCGCGTGCAGAAGCAGGGGTAGATCAGCCCCTTGGCCCGGAGCCGTTCGAGATGGGACTGGTACACGGCCGTGCGCTCGCTCTGGTACAGCGGCGGCGCGTCCCACCGCAGGCCGAACCACGCCAGGTCCTCCACCGCCTGCCGGGCAAGGCTGCGCGGGCAGCGCGGCGCGTCCAGATCCTCGATGCGCAGCAAAAACCGCCCGCCCGCATGGCGCGCGGACAGATACGCCAGCATCGCGCACAGCAGGTTGCCCAGATGCAGCCGCCCGCTGGGCGTAGGCGCGAAGCGCCCGGTTACCTGCCCGCCGCCGGGCGGGGAAACGGCGCTTTTTGTGTCGGAAGCTGAGCAGCTTCGCACGGCATGACCCATGGACCCACCCCCGTTGTGGTTCATTGCGTTGCAAGCCCTGCGATCCCGGATCGCAGGAAGCCTCCCGTCCGTTGCGAACATGGCCGGACCGTCCGGGCATGCCGGGGGAACCCGCGCTGGCCCAGGCAACCCGCCTCAGGGCCGGCGCCCCCGCGGGGGTCAGCCCTCGCCGGCATTCAGGCGTTTGACGGCATAGGTGGCGGAAATCAGATAGCCCAGGATGGGAGAGGCTCCGCTGCCGAGGACAGGCACCGGGAATACGCCGGTGCAGGAGGCCGCCGTCAGCCCGGCGTAGAACAGCAGGCTTCCCTCGCAGAAAAGGCGCGCGGGCTGTCTGCGGATGCCCGCCGCGAACGGAAAAAACAGCGCCGCCAGCGACAGCAGGCCCATCAGCCACCAGCCCGTCCCCGATGCGCTGGCCAGCGTGAGAATCCCCTCCGCCTGCGCAACCGGCTCGGGCGATTTGAGCCATGCCCACGACAGAACCGCAAGCACTGTCAGAATCCCCCAGACGGTCCGCCGCAGCGCCCGGTCTGTATCCCCGTGCCACAGCGCGGGCAGCATGGCCATGGCGAAGGCGCCGCTCATGGAGGCGTCCGGCTGGAGAAACAGCAGCACGCCGATCAGCAGACTCAGCGCGCAGGCCCCGCGCCGGTTTCCCGACCTGAAAAGCAGGTCCATTCCGATCAGCGCCACGGGAACGAATCCAAAGGCCGCGTTCAGGGCCAACGGCCCGAGGCGGATCCAGCGATGAATGGCCCCGATGCCTGAATCCAGAAAGGTGCAGCCGAGCGCCCCGGCGCACAGCAGCATGGCGGCATAGCCCGGCGCGGCCCCGGACCGCGCACGGCGCGGGGCGGACAGCGTAAGGAAAAGGAAGGAGACGAGGCCGCCCGCCAGCAGGGCTCCGATGTTCTGCAGGGATGCGGAAAGGGGAATCTGATGCAGCCGCATCACATGGCTGCCGATGACCACCCCCGGCAGGGCCGATAAAAAGGGCAGAGCGTTCAATGCGGGATGCTTTTTCATATTCGGACACGTCCCTTCTTCCGGGTCCGGCCTCTGCCGCGCCGGCTGGTGCCGCAACCGCAACAGGCCCTGGGAAAGCGGGAAAGGCGTCGCAACCGGGAGGGCCGCCCGGCTTCGCAAGCCTTTTCGCATGATGGCGATTCCATGAAGAAAATCCGCCTCGGCTGAGACGGATTGTGGTGCTGAAAGCGGGACTCGAACCCGCACGCCCATAGGACAGGAGATTTTAAGTCTCCGGCGTCTGCCATTCCGCCATTTCAGCAACTACCGATGGTATTATCCCGCAAAAACGCGGCGAAGTCAAGCACCAATAGGGGATTCGCCGGGCCGGGGCGTCTCCTCCATCGAAACCGATACCGGCGTTACCCCCAAAAGCGAAAGCACCCGCTCCCAAAACACCTCCTGCGCGAAGATCACGGTGGCCGCGTTGTCGCAGGGGTGGAAGGCGATGCGCGGCGTATCCCGCACGCCGGGCTCATAGCACAGGGTGATTTCGTGCGCCTTGTCAAACCACAGGCCCAGCGGGCTCACGCTCCCGCTGGTTAGGTGCAGGCGGCCCTCCAGCGCCTCCTCCGGGGCAAAGCTCAGGCGCGACACCCCCAGCGCCTTGCTCACCACCGCCGTGCGAAACGGCGTGAGAGGCTTGAGCAGCATCAGATAAAACCGCGTTTTCTGGCGGTTGCACAGCAATATGTTCTTGCAGATGGTCACATCCGACCCGATAAAGGGCATGCGCAGGCAGTCGTCAATGGTAAAGGCGCGCTCATGCTCGTGAAGCTCGTAGGGAATGCCGTGATCATCCAGCAGGGAAAGCACCTCGCGCCGTGTGGAAAGCAGGTCCGTCATCACCGTTCCCCCCGTAAACAGCCGTAGTGGACCTATCATACCGCAAACGCGGACGTTTGTATAGCACAAACCGCTCCGGCGTGCTATAATCGAGTGTACTTTTTCTGGATTGAATGCGGAAAGGATGCATCCAATGGACATCGTTCAAGCCCTTTGTCAGGAGTTTCACCTCAAGACCCAGCAGTGCGAAAACGTGCTGCGCCTGATTGACGACGGCAACACCATTCCCTTTATCGCCCGCTACCGCAAGGAGCAGACCGGATCGCTGGACGACCAGCTGCTGCGCGAGATTTACGAGCGCCTGCAGTACCTGCGCGGGCTGGACAAGCGCCGCGGGGAGATCGCCGCCGCGCTGGAGGAGCAGGGGAATCTCACCGACGAGCTTTCCGACAGGCTGCAAAAGGCCGCCACCCTGACCGAGCTGGAGGACCTCTACCGTCCCTTCCGGCCCAAGCGCCGCACCCGCGCCACCGTCGCGCGGGAAAAGGGGCTGGAGCCGCTGGCGCTGGCCCTGCTGATGCAGAACGAGACCAAAGGCACGGCGCAGGAGCTGGCCCAGCCCTATGTGAACCCCGAAAAGGGGGTGGAGACGGCAGAGGATGCCCTCCAGGGCGCGCGCGACATTCTGGCCGAGCAGATGAGCGACGACGCCGACGTGCGCAAGTCCCTGCGCGCGCTGGTCATGCGCACCGGCGTGCTGGAGAGCAAAAACACCGGCGAGGAGGACAGCGTCTACGCCACCTACTACGATTTTTCCCAGGAGGCGCGCAACCTGCCCGCCCACCGCGTGCTGGCCATGAACCGGGGCGAGCGCGAGGGCTTTCTCAAGGTATCGCTTCGCCTGAACGGGGACGATTGCGTGGGCGTGGTGGAAAAGGCGTTCGTCCGCCCCGGCAGCGTGACCACCGAACAGGTGGCTTTGGCCGCGCAGGACGCGTGGGACCGCCTGCTTCAGCCCAGCATCGAGCGGGAGATCCGCGCCGATCTGACCGAACGCGCCAGCACCAGCGCCATTCAGGTGTTCGGCAAAAACCTGCACCAGCTGCTCATGGCCCCTCCGGTCAAGGGCCGCGTCACGCTGGGCGTGGACCCCGGCTTCCGCACGGGCTGCAAACTGGCCGTGGTGGATGAAAACGGCAAGGTGCTCGCCACGGGCGTGGGCCATTTCACCCTGCCGGGGCAGGAGGCCGCCAAGGCGCGCGCCCGCAGGGACATCATCGACCTGTGCCGGCGCTTCGGGGTCACGGCCATCGCCATCGGCAACGGCACCGCCTCGCGCGAGGCCGAGCAGTTCATCGCCTCGCTCCTGCCGGAATTGCCGCAGGGCGCGGCCTACATGATCGTCAGCGAGGCGGGCGCGTCCGTGTATTCTGCCAGCAAGCTGGCGGCGGAGGAGTTCCCGCAGTTCGACGTGTCGCTTCGCAGCGCGGTCAGCATCGCCCGCCGCATGCAGGACCCCCTGGCCGAGCTGGTCAAGATCGACCCCAAGGCCATCGGCGTGGGGCAGTACCAGCATGATTTGAAGGAAAGCCAGCTGGAGGAGGCGCTGGACGGCGTGGTGGAGGGCTGCGTCAACAGCGTGGGCGTGGAGGTGAGCACCGCCTCGGCGCCGCTGCTGTCCCATGTGGCGGGCATCGGTCCGGCGCTGGCCAAAAACATCGTGGCCTACCGTGAGGAAAACGGCATCCAGAGCCGCGCCCAGCTCAAAAAGGTGCCCAAGCTGGGGCCCAGGGCGTTTGAACAGTGCGCCGGCTTCCTGCGCGTGCGCGACAGCAAAAACGCGCTGGACGCCACCGCCGTGCATCCCGAAAGCTACGACGCGGCCAAGGCCCTGCTGGCGACGCTGGGCTACCGCCTGGAGGACATCCGCTCCGGCGGCCTTGCCGGCCTGTCCGCCCGCGTAGAAGAAAGGGGCCTTTCCGCGCTGGCGCAGGAGCTGGGTGTGGGCGAGCCGACGCTACGCGATATCGTGCGCGAGCTGCAAAAGCCCGGCCGCGACCCCCGCGACGACCTGCCCAGCCCCATCCTGCGCACCGACGTGCTTGATATGAAGGACCTCGCCCCCGGCATGGAGCTCAGGGGCACCGTGCGCAACGTGATCGACTTCGGGGCCTTTGTGGATATCGGGGTGCATCAGGACGGGCTGGTGCATATCAGCCGCATGAGCAACCGCTTCATTCGCCACCCTTCCGAGGTGGTCAGGGTGGGCGATGTGATCACCGTCTGGGTGGTGGATGTGGACCTCAAAAAGCAGCGCATCGGGCTGAGCATGCTGCCGCCCGCCCAAAAATGATGTATTTCGGCTGCATTTTATGGCCGCTCCCCTTGACAGAGGGGGAAAGCGGTGTACAATAAAGGAGAATTTGGCGCGGCTTTCCGCGCCGGAGGAATAGAGGCGCGGCCGACATCAGTACCGCGCGGGAGCCCTTCACCGGGCTGTGACCGCGCGCAAAAGGGGAGGCCGCCGAAGTGCCGGACCCGGTGAAGGGTCTGTGTGCTGGGCGTCGGGAAAACATCCCGCCGACTGTCACGGCTTGTGCCGTGGAGCGCTATTCGCACGTTTCCATATCATGTGGATCAAAGCGGCAATGGCGCATACCATTCGCCGCTTTTTTCATTACCAACAAGGAGGAACAAGCATCATGAAAAAGGTTTTTGCGGTCATTCTGTCGGCCCTTATGCTGCTGTCCTGCGCCTCTGCCATGGCGGAAGGCACCTTCCGCGTGGGCATGGAGTGCAACTATGCGCCCTATAACTGGACGCAGGCCGAACCCAGCGAGTTCACCGTGCCCATCGAGGGCGGCGGCGGATACGCCGACGGCTACGACGTGCAGATTGCCAAGCTCATCGCCGAGGGCCTGGGCAAGGAGCTCGTCATCGTCAAAACCGAATGGGACGGCCTGCCCATGGGCGTGATGAGCGGTGCGTTCGACGCCATCATCGCCGGCATGAGCCCCACCGAGGAGCGCAAGGCCACCCTCGATTTCAGCGATCCCTACCGCACCAACAAGCTGGTGGTGGTTGTCAAGAAGGACAGCCCCTACGCCTCTGCCACCAGCCTGGAGGAGCTGAACGGCGCGACCATCACCGGCCAGCTCAACACCTTCCACTACACCGTGATTGACCAGATCCCCGGCGTGAACAAGGCCATGGCCATGGAGACCTTCCCGGCCATGATCGTGGCCGTGCAGAGCGGCGCGGTGGACGGCTACGTGGCCGAGGAGGACGGCGCGCAGGCCGATACCGCCGCCAACCCGGACCTGACCTATATCAAGTTTGACGAGGGCAAGGGCTTTGAGGCCTCCGAGGCCGATACCTCCATCGCCGTCGGCCTGGCCAAGGGCAGCGACCTGCTGGGCCCCATCAACGAGATTCTGGCGGGCATCGACGATGCCGCCCGCGATGAGCTCATGGCCGGCGCCAAGGAGCGCCAGCCCCTCAATCAGTAAACCGCATGGGGGAACGTGCCGCAGCCGGTGCGTTCCCTTTCCGTGTGGATTCCCCATGTTCCAATACCAAAGGAGTTGCCCGCATGTCAGCATTACCAACCACTTTTTTCGGCTGGGTCGGCTTTATTCTGGACAAGTACGGCACGCTGTTTTTAAGCGGCGTGGGCGTTACGCTGCTGGTGGCCATCACCGGCACGGTGATCGGTTTCGTCATCGGACTGCTGGTGGCCATTCTGCGCACCATCCCCGTCGCCCCGCGTGACCCGTGGTTCAAGCGTGTGCCCCTCAAGGTGCTTTCCGCACTGCTCAACGTGTATATCGAGGTATTTCGCGGGACGCCCATGATCGTGCAGGCCATGGTCATCTACTACGGCAGCATGCAGATGGGCCTGCGCATGCCCGTGCTGGTGGCGGCGGTGCTCATCGTGTCGGTCAATACCGGCGCGTACATGGCCGAAATCGTGCGCGGCGGCATCATCAGCGTGAACAAGGGCCAGAAGGAGGCCGCCTGCGCCATCGGCATGACGCACTGGCAGAGCATGGTGCACGTGGTGCTGCCGCAGGCCGTGCGCAACATCATGCCCTCCATCGGCAACGAGTTCGTGGTCAATATCAAGGATTCCAGCGTGCTCAACGTGATTTCCGTCAACGAATTGTTCTTCATGAGCAAGTCCGCCGCGGGCACGTACCTGCGCTACTTTGAGGTGTTCTTCATCACCGCCTGCATCTACCTGGTGCTGACCTTCACGGTGACGCGTTTGCTTCGCCTGCTGGAGCGCAGGATGGACGGCAAGACCAATTACATCATCTACGGCTCCCAGAGCGATTCCAAGGCGTCCATCGTGGTGCCCAAAGAAGGAGGCGTGCCCAATGACTGATTCGCCCATCCTCAGCGTAAGCCACCTCAAAAAGAGCTTCGGCGAGCACGAGGTGCTGCGCGACATCTCCTTTAATGTGCAGCAGGGAGACGTGGTCAGCATCATCGGCGCCAGCGGCAGCGGCAAGAGTACGCTTCTGCGCTGTATCAACTTTCTGGAGCAGCCCACCGCCGGCACCATCCTCTTTCAGGGCAAAAACGCCGAAACCCAGTGGAGCCGCGCCCAGTACCACGCCAAGGTGGGCATGGTGTTTCAGAGCTTCAATCTGTTTGGCAACATGAGCGTGCTGAAAAACTGCGTGGTGGGGCAGGTCAAGGTGCTGGGCCGCGCCCGCCGCGAGGCCGAGGAAAAGGCCCTGATGTATCTGGAAAAGGTGGGCATGGCCCCCTACCGCGACGCGCGCCCGGCCCAGCTTTCCGGCGGGCAGCAGCAGCGCGTGGCCATCGCCCGCGCCCTGGCCATGGACCCGGAGGTGCTGCTCTTTGACGAGCCCACCAGCGCGCTTGACCCCGAAATGGTGGGCGAGGTGCTGGGCGTGATGCGCGATCTGGCGGCGTCGGGCCTGACCATGCTGGTGGTCACGCACGAGATGGCCTTCGCCCGCGACGTCAGCCACCGCGTCATCTTCATGGATGCGGGCGTGATTGCCGAGGACGGCGCGCCGCAGGAGATCTTCGTCAACCCCCGCCAGGCCCGTACAAGGGAGTTTCTCAGCCGTATTTTGCAGAAGTGATCCGTCTGCCGCCGGAAAGGTGTTTCCCTTCCGGCGGTTTTTTGTCTCGCTTTTCCAACCCCTCCGCGGACCGCGCGGCTGGCGGCCAGACGGATGCGGGAGGCAAGAAAACGGACCGCCTGAACGGCGGTCCCAAACCGGCTTTCGCATATAACAACGGCGCTGCCCTCACGGATGAGACGGGGCAGCGCCGGCCGTTTTCAGGAACGGCCTTCATTGAATGGCCGAGGTGAAACGGTCATAGAAGGAATAAACGTAGGAAGCCGCAACGTACATATAGCTGAAGACGTACGCGCCAAAAGAGCCTTCGTCCACCATATAGACCTCCTGCGTATAGTACACATAGCCGTCCTCTTCGTTATACAGCCAGCGGCCTCTGGAAAGGTTGAGATTGAATTCGTTGATCTGCTCATAGACCTTCAGGGGATCGGCATCCTCAGGCACGCTGCACAGGCGGCTGACCACCCGCGCCGCGCCGTCAAGGCACTGGCAATAGATGTCGATCGTATCTGAATCGGTGTGGCCATTGGCATCGTAGGAAATCATGATTTCGTCGTCAAATCCGTCGCCGTCGGCATCGGTTGCCGTATAGTCGTCCCATCCGACGGTGGGCAGGTAGGCCTTGAGGGACGTAGCGGTGGCAAGCTCGCCGGCTTCCGCGGCTAGGGCGCAGCTCACCGCCGACAGCACCAGCACTGCGCAGCACAGCATGCAAAACAGTTTCTTCATGGCGTCATTTCCTCCTTCACAGACCGCTTACTTTTTCAGCGCGGCAAGCTCGCTGTAATGCTGATCCACCACCAGGGCGGTGATGTAGGCATAGCGCTCTACCATCTCACCGAAATCCGCATTCTCGAGATAGGGAATCTCCACGCTGGAATAGATGTAGTTGTCTGTCGTATCGTATATGAAGCGGATAAAGGAGACGGAGTCGTTGAGGCTTTCGAGGGCCTGATAGAGCGAGAGCATGTCCGAGGTGTCGATGTCGCCGATGGAGGGCCCCAGAACGGCCGCGCTGCTCTCCATGACATGGATCGTAACGACAATCGAGTCCAGCTGCGTGGAGGTCGCCGGAGCATAGCTGATGCGAAAGACGTCACCGGAATTGGAGATGTCCAGCTGCGAGTACTTCAGGCCCGCTGCGTCAAACGCGGCCGTCACTTCACTGCTGCCCGGCGAGAGAAATCCGTCGGCAAGCGCGCCGGCGCAGGACCAGAACGCACAAACAAGAACCAGGAACAGGCTGATTTTTCGTTTCAAGGAGAAGCACTTCCTTTCGTTGGTTGACAATAGTATAGCAGAAAGATTCTGGAAATTTCAAGAAGCGGGGGAATCTTCCTTACGTTTTTTTCCTGCTTTGCCTTTCCGGAACGCTCCCTGAGAATTGTCATGGCAAAAGCATCAAAGAAAACACCCCTTCCCACTTGCGCCTGTATCAAAACAATGGTATACTGTCCAATGGTGCCCTTTGACAAATATGGCTATGCCACGATGGCATCTCGTGCATGCCTCAGGAGGAAAACGCATGGAACATACGGTGGAAAAACTGTCCGGCAACAAAGTCAAGATATCGTTCAAGGCGCCCGCCGCCGATTTTGAAGAGGCCGTCGAGAAGGCCTACCTGAAAATGCGCGGTCAGATCAGCGTGCCAGGCTTCCGTAAGGGCAAGGCCCCGCGCAAGCTGATCGAGCGGATGTACGGTGCCGGCGTTTTCTATGAGGATGCGCTGGAAATCCTCTTCCCCGAGGCGTACATGGCCGCCGTGAAGGAAAACGACCTCAAGCCCGTGGGCCGTCCCGAGCTGGACGTGCAGGAGATGGAGGCCGGCAAGGACCTTGCCTTCTCCTGCGAGGTGTTTGTGTTCCCCGACGTCAAGCTGGGCCAGTACAAGGGCGTGGAAGTGGCCCGCCGCGTGCACAAGGTGACCGCCGACGAGGTGGACGCCCGCATCGAGCAGGAGCGCAAGCGCGTGGCCCGCAGCGTGGACGTGACCGACCGTCCTCTGGAAAACGGCGACAAGGCCGAGCTGGACTATGCCGGCACGGTGGATGGCGTGGCGTTTGCCGGCGGCACCGCCGAGCATCAGACGCTGGTCATTGGCTCTGGCAACTTCATCCCCGGCTTCGAGGAGCAGATGGTGGGCATGACCATCGGCGAGGAGCGCGACCTGCACGTCACCTTCCCCGAGCAGTATCACGCCGAGGATCTCAAGGGCAAGGACGCGGTGTTCCATGTGAAGCTGCACGCCATCACCCGCGAGGAGCTGCCCGATGTGGATGACGAGTTCGCCGCCGAGGTGAGCGACTTCGACACCCTGGCCGAGTACCGCGCCGACCTGGAGAAGAAGATGCAGGAGGCCGCCGACGCCCAGGCCGAGGAAGCCGCCCGTCAGACGCTGGTGGACAGCGTGGTTCGCGCCGCCGAGTGCGACGTGCCCGCCCCCATGGTGGAGGAAAAGCTGGACGACATGATGCAGCAGATGGGCTGGCGCATGCAGCAGCAGGGTTTCAGCATGGAGCAGTACCTCAAGCTGATCGGCCAGACCGAGCAGCAGATGCGCGACATGTACCGCTCCGAGGCCCTCAACAACGTCAAGACCGAGCTGGTGATTGACGAGATCATCAAGGCCGAAAACATCGAGGCAACCGATGAGGATGTGAACAAGCTGCTGGAGAGCTACACCACCGCCATGAACCAGACGGTGGAGCAGCTGCGCGAGAGCTTCAGCGAAGAGCAGCTGGACTTCTTCAAGCACCGTGCCAGCATGAACAAGGCCCTCGATCTTCTCTGGGACAACGCCAAGGTGACCGATGAGGACGCCGACGCCAAGCCCGAAGCCAAAGCCGGGGACGGCGAGGCCGCCGCCCCCGCGGAAGCCTGACGAATAATGCGCGCATCGTATGCATATGCTTTGAAGGTATAGCTTGCGATGCGCGCGCTTTTCAAAACAAAAGCGCACGAAGGAGTGAACGATATGAGCCTGATCCCCATGGTAATCGAACAGACCAACCGCGGCGAACGCTCGTTTGATATCTACTCCCGCCTGCTGAAAGACCGTATCGTTTTTCTGGGCGGCGAAATTGACGACGATGTGGCCAACCTCGTGGTGGCGCAGCTGCTGTTTTTGGAAATGGAAAACCCCGATTCGGATATTTCCCTGTACATCAACAGCCCAGGCGGCAGCGTGACCGCCGGCATGGCGATCTATGATACCATGAACTACATCAAGTGCGATGTACGCACGGTGTGCATCGGCATGGCGGCCAGCATGGGCGCGTTTTTGCTCATGGCCGGTCAGAAGGGCAAGCGCCTGGCGCTGCCCAACAGTGAAATCATGATTCATCAGCCCTTGGGCGGGGCCAGCGGCCAGGCCACCGATGTGGCCATCCGCGCCGAATGGCTGGTCAAAACCAAGGAAAAGATGACCCGTCTCATGTCCGAAATGACCGGCCAGCCCATCGAGCGCGTGAAGCAGGACGTGGAGCGCGACTATTTCATGAGCGCCGAGGAAGGCCTGAAATACGGCATCATCGACGAAATCTACCGTCCGCGCAACGCCAAGTAATTTCCCCGATTTCAGCAATGAGGTGACAGCATGCCGGGTGACGATTTCAACCCCCGCATCCCCAAGCTCAAGCGCTGCAGCTTCTGCGGCAAGACCAGCGAGCAGGTGCGCCGCATGGTGGCCGGCCCCAACGTGCAGATTTGCAGCGAATGCATCCTGCTGTGCCAGGAAATCATCAGCGATGATTTCAATGCGGGCGTCTCCATCAGCAGCGCCGAAATCCCGCGCCCCCGCGAAATCAAGGAGGTGCTGGACCAGTATGTCATCGGTCAGGAGGATGCCAAGCGCGCCCTGAGCGTGGCGGTGTACAACCACTACAAGCGCATTGACGCCGCGCCTGCCACCGGCGATGTGGAATTGCAGAAAAGCAATATTCTCATGGTCGGTCCCACCGGCTGCGGCAAAACCTTTCTGGCGCAGACGCTGGCAAAGCTTCTGCGCGTGCCCTTCGCCATCGCCGATGCCACCAGTCTCACCGAGGCGGGCTATGTGGGCGAGGATGTGGAAAACATCCTTTTGCGCCTGATTCAGAATGCGGATTACGATATCCCGCTGGCGCAGCGCGGCATCATCTATATCGACGAGATCGACAAGATCGCCCGCAAGAGCGAGAACCCCTCGATTACCCGCGACGTGAGCGGTGAGGGCGTGCAGCAGACGCTGTTGAAAATTCTGGAGGGGACCATTGCCAGCGTGCCGCCCCAGGGCGGGCGCAAGCATCCGCATCAGGAGTTCATCCAGATTGATACCACCAACATCCTTTTCATTTGCGGCGGCGCGTTCGACGGGCTGGCGCCCATCATTGAAAACCGCATCGGCAAAAAGGCGCTGGGCTTCGGCAGCGAACTCAAGAGCAAGCAGGAAGAAAATATCAACGCCACGCTCAAGCAGCTTCGCCCGGAGGACCTGATCAAGTACGGCCTGATTCCCGAATTTGTGGGCCGCCTGCCCATCGTGGTCACGCTGGATCAGCTGGATGAAGAGCAGCTGGTCCGCATCCTCACCGAGCCGAAAAACGCGCTGGTGCGCCAGTACAGCTATCTGATGAATCTGGACGGCGTGGAGCTCAAGTTTGAGCCGGCTGCGCTTGCGCACATCGCCAAACAGGCCATCGAGCGCAAGAGCGGCGCCCGCGGCCTGAGAGCCATCGTGGAAGGGCTTTTGATGGACGCCATGTTCGATCTGCCCTCCCGCGACGACGTGAAGCAGTGCATCATTACCGAGAAATGCGCGCTGGGCAAGGAAAAGCCCAAACTGGTGCTGGCAGACGGAACACAGCCCAAAAAGCTGCGCCGTCCCGCGGCCGAAAAAAAGCCGCCCAAGCCCGCGCCCAATGAGAGCAGCGTATCCTGAAAAGCATACCAAAAGGGTCCGTCGCAGTTCTGCGGCGGACCTCAGCGTGTCGAAAAAGTCCGCCAGCGCGGCCTTTTCCGCCAAAACACGTTTTCCCTGCTCGCAAATATCGGCGTTCTGTGCGCTGGCCGCGCGCAGCCCTTGTATTTGCTCACGCCTGCGGGTCGCTTTGCGCTTTGCGCAACAGCCCACAGGGATGACGCTTCCCTCCGGCGCCTGCGGCGCGGCCGGGAAAACGTGCAGGGAAACCTTGCTGCGCAAGGCTTCCGAATCCACCGCACATGCCGCTGGATTCGGAATACAGCTCGGAGGGCTGCGGCCCTCCGAAACTCCCAAAAGGTTTTTTGACAACCTGGGGTCCGTCGCAATTCTGTGGCGGACCTTTTTTGCATGCGTTAGGTGAGCGGTACCGGGCCGGATGGGCCGCAGTGCCCGGCCCGGTTCACAATGCTGCGGATAAACGCTCTGGCCCGCTGCAGATCGTCTTCGTCGGGCTTTCCCTTACCGGTGCCGCCAAACAGTTTGAAGGGACCGAACGTGTTATAACCCCGGCAGCCAAACTCGCCCATCATGCCGCACCCCTTCTCTTTCGCGATGCGGGCGATTTCCTTTGCACCCATGCCCTTTGCCACGCCATAGGTATAGATGCAGAAGATTCGCTTTCCACGGGGCAGCCTCTCGCGGGCAAACTGCACCACCGATGGATGGAACGAAAAACCATAGATGCCGGAGGCAAAGCCGATGAGATCGTATTCTTCCAGATGCGCTTCCGTTCCGGCGGAAAGGTCCAGCAGCGTAGCGCCGCATTCCTCGGCCATGGCCTGCACGACCTTCCGGGTGTTTCCGTGATGGCAGGAATAATAGCAGATAACGGTTTTCATTGCTTCTCCTCCAGCGTCCAGCCAAAATCGTTGTGATAGATCATCTGGCGGGTCATGCCGCCGTCGATGCAGATGTTTTCGCCCGTGATGAATCCCGCCTTGTCCGACGCGAGGTACAGCGCCATGTTGGCGATGTCCAGCGGATGTCCAACGCGCCCCGCCGGGTGCTGGTCCGCGTCTGGGCCCTCGTAGCGGGTGAAGGCCGTGTCAATCCAGCCGGGCGAGATGGAATTGACCCGCACCCGTCCGGCCAGACTCACGGCAAGGGCGTGCGTCAGCGCCGCGATGCCGCCTTTGGCTGCGGTATAGCTCTCCGTCTGCGGCTGGCTCATGCGGTCACGCGAAGAGGAAATGTTGATGATGGACGCGCCGGGCGCAAAACAGGGCGAAAACAGCTTTGTCAGGTAGAACGGAGCCGTCACGCCCACGCGCAGCGCCTGATTGAATTCCTCATAGGTGCACGTATCCAGCCCGCGCGTGAGGGGCAGGGCGTTGTTGACCAGCACGTTCACCCGCCCGTAATCCGCAATCACCTTCGCCGCAAAGGCTTCCAGCGCCGCCTTGTCGCCCACGTCGTCCACGAAATAATCATTTGGCAGCAGGTCGATCACGCATACGTGCGCGCCGGCCTTTTTGAATTCCTGCGCGATGACCTTGCCGATGCCCTTCGCGCCGCCTGTGACCACCGCCACAGCATCCTGAAACATCATGCGGTCCTCCCTTTGCGGCGTGTCCGCCGCCGCGCTCACCGCGCCGCGTGCGCCCGCAGGTAGGCGTTTAGCCGTACAGCCACGTTTTCCTGCAGGCTTCGGTAAAAGAACTGATAATCATACAGGTGATACACGCCCTCGGAAAACAGGGACAGCCCCGGGGGATAGTCCGCGGGCGATACGTCGGGCACCTTCAGGCTGCCGCGCACAGGATCGATATAGGCCCCGGTCAGATGGGGAATCTCCGTGACGATCTCCCCGCTGTAGTCGGGAAAGCACGCGCCCGGATTCTCCTGCCTGGAGGCAGGGGTCGCATCGGTTCGCCAGTTGAGCGGGTTGATGGCCAGCGATCGCGTGCCCGCCGGAATCAGCAGGGAATCCTGCACGCTTTCCGCCTCGCTGTTGAAGGAGATGATCACGCCCGTGTCGTCCTCGCCCGACGCCATGCGCAGATGGGGATACTGCCGCAAATCCTCCTCCGTAATCCGCCAGCCGATGGCGTAGCAGGCCACCAGCAGGCCGCTTGTGGCCTCGTCGTCAAAGCAGTCCTTCATCAGACGGAGACACATGTCGGCTCCCTGCGAGAAGCCGGCCAGCACCAGCGGACGGCCATCGTTGCAGTTTTCCAGATAATACATGAACGCCGCCCTGACATCCTCATAGGCCAGGGCAAGCCAGGGATCGCGCTCCTCCTCGGGCAGGTCATAGACGCTCAGCCCGGCCTGCCGGTAATAGGGGGCGTAGAAGCGGCAGGATTCGTCGTAGATGCCCTTTTCCATGTTCGTGGCGCCCAGAAAGCTGGCACGGGCCTTCCGGTCCTCCATCGGCATGTTGAACGCCTGATCCGTCCCGCCGTACACCGTGGGACAAATGAAAAACACATCCGCCGCCAGATCCTCGCCGTCGGCAAAGTATGCCCAGTTCTCCGCCTGTGCGTAGTCGGGAACGTCCGATGTTTCGGCGCCCGCGGTCCAGAGGGGAACAAGCAGCAGCCAGATGACAGCCAGACCTGCGCAGACCGCTCTGCGGATGCCGGCATGCTGTTTCATAGCACATTCCTCCATAGCAAAATGATACGGGGTCATTTTACCATATCCGCGCATTGCGCGCCAGTTAAAAACGGAGGCCGCCGCCCATCGTACGGGTCATGGCAGAGATTGGCGCTTGACATGAGAACGTATGTTCTTACAATGGAATCATATCCTGTACCGGGAGGGATGGTCATGGAGCGGGTGATTCTCCATTGCGACGCCAATGCGTTCTATGCCAGCGTCGAATGCCTCTACACGCCATCCATCCGCCATAGTCCCGTGGCGGTGTGCGGCAGCGTGGAGGAACGGCACGGCATCGTGCTGACCAAAAACCAGATTGCAAAGCAGTTCGGCGTACAGACCGGGGAAGCCATCTGGCAGGCGCGGCAGAAATGCCCGGATCTGATCTGCGTACCGCCGGATTACGGGCTCTATATCCGTTTCAGCAAGTGCATGCGCAGGATCTATGAGGAATACTCCGATCGCGTCGAATCCTTCGGGCTGGACGAGGCGTGGATCGACCTGAGCAACCCCGGCCTGACGGTTCGCGGGGGCGAGCGCATCGCCCATGAAATCCGGGTCCGGGTGAAGCGTGAGCTGGGGATTACGGTGTCGGTGGGGGTGTCGTTCAACAAGATCTTTGCCAAGCTCGGCAGCGACATGAAAAAGCCGGACGCGGTCACGGTCATCCCGGCGGATTCGTTCCGGGAGAAGGTCTGGCCTCTGCCCGTGGGCGACCTGCTGTTCGTCGGTCCGGCCACGCGGCGAAAGCTGGCCGATATGAATGTGCGTACCATCGGGGATCTGGCGCGGTTTGACGCCGAATGCCTCCGCGGACGGCTGGGAAAGCCGGGACTCGTGCTCAAGGCGTACGCCGCGGGGCTGGACCGCTCGCCCGTCATGCCGGCAGATGCGCGAATGGCCATCCAGTCCGTGGGCAACAGCGCTACCCCGCCGCATGATCTCCAAACCCCCGCGGATGCGCGCTGTCTGTGCTATCTGCTGGCCGAATCCGTGGCGGCGCGCCTGAGACAGGAAGGGCTGCGTGCCCGGTGCATCAGCCTCAGCGTGCGCAGCGCCGAACTGGTGACCCGCTCCTGCCAGCAGACGCTGCCGCGAGCCACCAACCTGACGGGGGAGATTGCGCAGGCAGCCGTGCGGCTCTTTGACGGGCGCTTCGCCGGCGGCTTTCCCTACCGCAGCGCGGGTCTGAGCTGCTCGGCGCTGACCCCGGACGACGCCCCTGTCCAGCTGGATTTTCTGGGCGATGAGGCGCGGCGCATCAAAACCGAGCGTCTGGAAAGCGCCATCGACGGGCTGCGCCGCCGCTTCGGGCATCAGATCGTGCGCCGGGCGGTGGTGCTTGCCGACGGGCAATATGCGCAGTTGAACCCCAGGGAGGAGCATACGGTGCACCCCGTGCCGTTCTATGCGGGATAAGGAGGAGGAGACGCCATGGAGTCAAGGAGACGCAGACCGGAAAACCCCTGCAAGCGCTATGTGAAGGTACGGGCCGATTTTGGGCTGGATGGCAGCATCCGTCCGCTGCTGTTCCGGGGGGAGGATGGTCCCGTCTTTCGCATCGACCGGATTCTGGACGTGCGCCAGGCCGCGTCGCTCAAGGCGGGCGGACAGGGAATCCGCTATGTGTGCGAGGTGGAGGGAAGCATCGCCGTGCTGTTTCACGACGAGCCGTACTGGTTTGTCGAGCGGGAAGAGAACACCTGATGCACGTCAGCGATGGAGGTGCAGCTTGCCGATTGGGAACGCCGGTTTTGCATGACGCAAAGCCGGCCGCTCTTTGTGCCCCGATATGAAACGCGGGCCGCTTACAGGTTCCGTCATGCCCCAGGCCATGGGCGCAATCCCTTCTGTAGGCCAGCCCAAAAGCAAAATGGAATATCGTGGGAAGCTTTTTTACTTCCTGTTCGTTTCCATAGTGGAATGATTTGTCAAAAAGTCGCGTTGCCGAATGCGTTTTATGCGCAGAACCCCGCGTATGTGGCCGAATACCCCACCCATCCATCGCAGAGAGAAAGGAGATCCTGAATATGCGGAAATGCTTTGTATGGTTTCTGATTTTGGCCCTGTGGACGATGCCCTGGGCGGTGCAGGCGGAGCAGGATTCGCCGCTGGTGGTGCGGGGTTACGGGTTCGACCCGTACATGATTCCCGCCTTCATGAGCGACCACCCGGAGATCCCACTGGTGATCGACAACGATTTCTCCGTCAGCCGCACGCAGTTCATCTCCGCCATTCAAAGCCGGGATTCGTCGACAGATATCTATGTGCTGCCGGATTCCTGGAATGTCTGGAGCCTGATTGACAAGGGCTATGCTAGGGACCTTTCGCCCTATCCGGCGCTGCGTGAGAGCGTCGGAACCATGGTTCCTCAGCTTCAGCAGGCGGTTACCCATGGAGATCAGATTTTTGCGCTTCCCATCGCCCTCTATGCCAGCGCCTGGTCCGTGCGTCCGGATCTGCTGAAGGCCGCGGGATACGATCATATTCCCGAAACAATGACGGAATTTCTGCAGATGCAGCTTGACTGGGATTGGGACAAGGCGGGCGAGTATGACTTTACCTTTGCAAGCACCGCTTACGACGGCTATGATCTGCGCCTTTATCCCTATCTGGAGATGGTCGTGTCGGAATACATCACGCAGTACGAGCGCTCCGATCAGCCGTTGTCCTTTGATACGCCGGCGTTCCGGCAGGTGCTCGCCGCCCTTGAGGCATTGGACTATCCGTCTGAAAACGTGGATGAGGTGCTGGCCAGCCCTGCGGATGACGCGCTGATGTCCAGCCGTCCGGCCGCCATTTTCACCCTCGGCGACAGCAATCCCCTGAACGTGGGAGAGGCCGGCGCCTACGACAAGGTGCTCCTTCCCGCGCCGCCCTTTGAGGAAAACGGCGAAAAGCGCACACTGGCGACCATCTTCCTGGCCATCGTCAATCCGTATAGCCAGCACGTGGAGGAGGCTGCCACCTTCCTGACCTATGCGACCGAACGCAGCGCGACGGACGCCACGCTGACCCTCTATCCCGACCGGAACGACCCGATTCCCAATCAGGGCGTGAAGGCGCAGCTGGAGGAAGCAAGGCAGGAGCTTGAGCGCAGGCGCGCGCTGCTGGACAGCGCTGACGACGCCCACAGGGCGGAGGCGCAGGACGCCGTCACCCAGCAGGAAGCCGTCATTGCGGAGCTGGAAGCGTGGCAGGATCTGGTGTCGGCGGAGGCGATCGCGGCCTATCGCGCGCTGGAACCTTATCTCTACATTCCCCAGGATTCCCCCTACTGGCGGGCCACCACGGAAATGAAGATGGAGATTGAAAGTCTGCTGAAGCAGTACGCCGCCGGCATGTTGGATGGCGAAAACCTGATCCGTCAGTTGGATCAGCGGTTTCAGCTGCTGTTTTTGGAGCAGTGACTCGGCGCTTCCTGCCCTGCATTTACCGTGCAAAAATGAAAAACAGCGCAACGAGAACAGGAGGAACAAAAATGACCCTCAGGAAAACGCTTGCCCTGCTGACGACGGTCATCTGCATTTTTCTGTTCCTGCCCGCACGTGCTCAACAGGACACATTGGTAGCCTACTACGATGCTTATAATGGCGGCACCCCCTTTCGCACCTGGACCATTGAGAAGCAGTACGCCTTCGTGGCCGAGCTGCCCGCGCTCATCGAGGAATACAGGCAAAAGCCTGGTTTCTATATTCCGCCCAGCCTGGAGGAAGCCCTTTCGCACAGCTATGGTTTGCCCGCGGAAGAGGACCTCACCCAACAGCAGGCGCAGGAGGCCGCTATCGCATCCCTGCTTGCGTTGGGGCAGGAAACGGAGGAGGAGCTACGGGCGGCTACCTGGACCTTTTCCTTCCTGACCGATGATCCGAATGCGCCCCTCTGGTCAATCAGCGTTTACAACGGCGTTTCCACGGCCCGAAACCGGCTTTACCACCTCTCCATCCTCTCGCGAAGCGGAGAAATCACGCTGGAATACGATCATCTGGCCTCTCCGGAGCAAACGCCTGAAGAGATTCTCATGGTGTTTAAACGTCAATTTCCGGAGGAAAGCTTCGACCAGACCTATCAGGAAAAAGCCATGATCGGCGATAAAATCCTTGAGCTGATGGAGCTGTATCCCGGATTCAACGCAGACAAGTCGTATACGATTTGTGGCCTGCCAAAGGAAAACGAAGTGTCCTATGAGGAGGGCCTCGCCTTTGCGAAGGAGGTGCTGGCACGGGATTATGGCGGTGATGGCGGCTGGAGCGAGGAAGCATATCCGCTCTGGTATGCCGAATTTGTCCTCAGTTCGCCCGCCGTGCCCGAAGAAGTAATCCCTGTTTGGAATTTTGTCCTGAGGAATCCGCAAAGCAGAGAATTCTTTCAGATTTATGTGCATGCCGGACCGGACGGCCCGGAACTGGTAAAGGTTTATCTGTCATGGAACAGCAACGGCTGACGGAGGATAATAGGATAATGGCAATGCTCTTGGCTACAAAGTAATGAGAGCAGCTCATCTGATGCGGGTTAATGAAAACGGCATCGTAAAATGGTATGGCTCTGCGAAAGTCAACCCAGCGTTAACGGTTTGGGACTAACCAAATCGACATTGAATGACCAAAATAGTCAGACTATCAAAAAACCCTTTTAGGTAGGCTTGGAGTCCACGCAGGCCCTCCAAGTGAAATCCGAATCCAGGACATGGGCGGTGGAGGCGGAAGCCTTGCATAGCAAGGTTTCCTTACGCCGCCCGGCGGAGCGGAAGGCGCAGTAGGCGGACGACGTAAACCTGTCGGAAAAGTATGCTTGGCATTCTCTTCCTGTAACGTAGCATAAAGGGTTTAACCTAACGAAGTATGGAAGGGCATCATATTGGTAACATGATGTAGGGGGATGAAGTTGTGCTATCTGTATATATAAGCATGATTTGGATCGTTGCCTCGCTGTTGGCGTCAGCGCTTAACCCATCCATAGATGCTTTTAGGAACGTTGTATATATCAGCCTAATGGCTTTATTTGCTTCATTTATGCTACATATACAACGAAGCAGGCAGGCCATTCGTATAGCACGGTATAGCGGACTGTCCTTCTGCAACACAGCAGAATGTATTGTGGGAAGGTACGGATTTGCATTTCTGCTGATCATTGGTCTTGCCATTGCTGCTTTGTGCTCTAATAGTGGATTTTTGCTTCCTGTATTTGTTTGTTATTGCTTCATCCATATGATATGTTTCGGCGCTCTGTCTTTGTACTATTTCAATCATTCTATTGACAACGGGAAAATAAAGCTTGGTATCTCTACTCTCATACAGATAGTAATCAAAGTTGTTTCGCTCGCTTTGATTGTCGGAACAACCTATGCAACATATCAATACACAGTGGACATCATGAACAGATTGCCTCGGACAGCAGAATGGAAAACTTATGAGAACGAATATGGAGTCGTTCCGGACTTGTTTGTTGGAGAAGATGAAAAAATCATATTCGACCAGGTAAACAAAAATGATCTTGCGATCAATGGCGAGCTATACACTTGGCTCAACCATTATGGAGCAATCTATTGCAGGCAAGACACCGATGTTAACGGCGTCCCAATATTGTATGTGAATCCCAATTATCTCGGCATCATTCCAATCATTGACGCTGAAGGTGGCACAGTAAATATAAGTGAGGATGAAACAGACATCATCATACTCAGCCCGCTGGAAGCCAGCCAAGATAGTAAAATAATGGCTTTCTTCAGAGAAAGGCGAAATGAGATGTTAAAGCTGGAGCGCCAGTACGCCGTCCCACAGAATACGCACAGTGAAGGTATACAAATCATACACATAAAACCATCACAAAAGCTTTTTACATTTCGGCCGGACACAGAATACTGTGAGAATGCAATTGTTTGCGTGCTCACGGAGAAGAATAGCCTCATTACCGAGCGAGGGTGTATCACGGGAAACGGTGTTCTTGATCCGCTGAAAATATATATAGGCAGCGGAAGCGATGAATATAAACTCAATATATCAAAAAAACTTGCTGAATTAGGACTTGATGATAACATTCAATCGATTGTGTCGCTCCGACAATCAATAAACGCGTTGCGGCGCGAATTGAGGAGTAGGATGACTGCACTTGGGATTGTCATAATATTTCTATTTTTATCTCAACTTATCAGTAATGTTTTAACGTTTTGTGCATACATCAAAAGAGCTATTCCTTTGATCATCTTAAAATATATTAACGGCTATTCTACATTCAAACGATATGCAGTTTATTATTTCATCATGATATTTCAAATTATTTTAACGGTTATGATATGTTGCGTGCGTCAGATGAGCTTCGAATTTGGTTTGGTGTGGTGTGCATTGGATATTGGCGAATATTACCTGTTGAAAAAAATAGCGCTTCGCTATGAAAAGCGTATGCGATCAGAGTACATGAAGGAGGTCAATTTATGAATGTATGTGAATTCAGCAACGTAACAAAGAGATATGGAGATAGAGTGATTCTTGATCGTGTAACCGGAGCATTTGCCAGGGGAAAAATGGTTGCACTGATTGGGAAAACAGGCAGTGGAAAATCTACATTGCTTAATGTTCTTACCGGTGTCATCGCGCCAGATTATGGGCAGATCATGCTGTTTGGGGAGGAGCTTAAGCGAAAGAGCGGTTCCAGAGCACTTCAACAGTTATATATGAATAAAATATCCTTGATGTTTCAGCAAGGAAATGTTGTGTTGGAGAAGTCTATTGAGTGGAATCTCCGTTTACCTCTTATACCACATAAACTAGAACAAAATCAGATTCATATCAAAGTACATGATGTGATGAAACTCGTTGGTTTGACGCAAGATCCAAAAGAGAAAGCAGCCCACCTATCAGGCGGCGAAATCAGGAAATTAGCGTTTGCACGAGCAATCATAAAACCCTGGGAGCTACTCATACTCGATGAGCCAACAACCAACCTGGACGAGTCAAGCGCAATGCAATTAATGGACATTGTCGCAAACCTGCATCACGAGAATAATACCATACTCATTGCAACACATGATCCTGAGGTCGTTAAGCGCTGTGAAAGAACGGTATTATTGCGCAATGGGTTCATGGAGATAACAACTAATCCATCGCGTATCTGATGTAAGATTGTAGAATGGAATCACTGCCTGGCAGAAATGAGAAAAACGCCATCTTAAGGGATGCCAAATGAGGAAGTCAAGATGATTTGGATTTCATTTTGAGGGCTACGACCCGACAAAACTTCCAAAATGGTTTTTTGCAGTATGAGACGTGGCCTAAAGAAGACGACACCACAGCCTGTCAAAAAAACTTTCGAGAGGTTTGGAAGACCCGAAGATCCTCCAAAGTGAATTCGTATCGCTCGCTTTGCTTGGCAGGCGGGTAGTTTACGCCTCTGGGCGCAAACATTTCTTAAGCATCTGTAGGAAAAGATCGCCTCAGATGAGCTTTTGCCGACAAGCTGATGCTACCGCATGTGTAAGCGATAGAATTTGATTTTGAGGGTCGGGGGTGCGGACAGAAAGAGGGACACAGCATCATCAGCAGCATAAAAAGGATTCCAATCTGTTTCATGTCTGTTTCCTCCCTTAGCCTACGCCGACTTCGGCGGGCCATACAATACAGTTGACGAACTCGACAAACCGGTCATCCTGTCGCCACAGCTCCAATGATACGGTGTCGTCCTCCCGGACCTCGGTGCGTACAGGCGTTTCTTTCCCCGTTTCAGCCCCGATGGTGGATACGATGAAGTATGCCTCCTCGCCGGGGATGTTCGTAATGAGATAATCATAGGTGGGCAGTTCCATCCATGTGAAGAAGCGGCGGTGGGAGATGGTGAGCTTCTGCCGCTGATCCTCAAAAACCGGATTGTAGCGTACCCGGCGCATGCGGCAGTTGGCAGGCAGCTCCACGGTCATTCCCTCGCCTAGGTAGAGCGAACAAAGGGTTTCTCCCTCCAGCGTATAGGCATACAGCGCCTCTCCGTCGCAAGTGAGCACGCGCGCTTCGCCTGCGCAACGCGCATCCGCCTCGATGGTGTAGATGCCAGGGTCCATATCGCGTCCGGCGAGATACGCGCCTGCCTGGGCGATCAGGGTACTGTTTTTCGCAGTGTCATAGGCGCTGCGCGAGCGATAGACAAAGGGGTTGGTTCTAGCCATCTCGATAAGGTAAGATAAGTTGCGCAAAATGAAAGGAGGGAAAAAGAGACATAGTTTGCGAACTCTGGTAGAATGAAGTTGCGACACACCATTCTAAAAGGAGACTGCAAACCATGTCTGAGAAAATTGTACAACTGAACGAGGAAGTTATCAAGGGTCAGATCAAGGAATTGGTCCGCG